>Ga0209755_10000464_pt1 | contig 73983 bp, 62 predicted proteins | sample TergutCo191P1_FD_187301 | JGI IMG/M metagenome (GOLD analysis project Ga0209755, IMG submission 187301) | Cornitermes sp. P1 segment gut microbial communities from Petit-Saut dam, French Guiana - Co191P1 (SPAdes) (version 2) | ecosystem: Host-associated > Arthropoda: Insects > Digestive system...
GGACAAAAAAAGCGGCTTCTCCAGCATCCGCACCAGGTAGGCTCTCGCTTACTTCCAGAGCTATACCCTTAAGAGTATAGAAGCCGGGCCTAATAATCAACAGCGAAAAACCACATTCCGAGCCGATAGCTTTTTTTTGCCTCGAAAGAATTATTGTATCACTTTTTCGCCGCAAACGCACCTGTCCCAAGTCCATCGCCGTCATTTTCCCCTCCGAAAAACGCCGAACATTCGAGCGTTTAACTTCGTTCGCAAGCACTTGGGAAGAGCTAGATCCAGCCAGCAAGGTGTCTATTCCCTGAAACAAAGCCTCCTCACGGATAATCGCAGGTTGGGCAAAGAAATTCCCCTCGTCGGTATAGAGTTCGACATCGTTTTTTGGGGTGAAACTACCCGTTTTAGGTAGAGGCTGCCATTTAACACGAAGGTTTGCCTCGTTTACGATAAAGTCGGCGGCGAGGGACTGGGTTTCGGCAAGCGAGGAGAGAGCTTTTCGCCACTGGGGGAAATCGGCGGCAAGTAGGGGGATGAGTTTGTGCCTAATGCGGTTGCGGAGATAACGTGTGTCGGCATTGGTTGAATCCTCCCGCCAGGGGATTTTTTTCCAGGCAAGGTAGGAAAGCACGTCCCGGCGGCTTAAAGCTAGCAAGGGTCGAAGGATACGCCCACGGCTGGCTGGCATGGCGGCAAGCCCCGAAGGCCCAACCCCCCGAAGGATGCGCATAAGCGCCGTTTCCAGCATGTCGTCGGCGGTATGGGCTGTAAGGATTCGCACCTGCCCACCGTTTTCTGCCTTAGGCGAGGCCGCTTCCAACCGCACAGCCTCCCGAGACCATGCCCTGTGCCGGTACAGCCGAGCCGCAGCTTCAATGCCAATGCCCCGCCTGCTGGCGGTTTCGGCAATCTTTCCTGGCTTTACGGAAACGGTGCGACAAGGTATGCGGTACTTTTCGCAAAGGGAGCGGACAAATTCGGCATCGCCACGGCTTTCGGCCTCCTGGCGAATCCCATGTTCGATGTGGATACAGCGAAGATCAAAGCCCTGCCAGCGTTCCCTTAGGGCAGCCAGAGCGGCAAGCATTGCCACGGAATCCGCACCCCCGGAGACCGCGGCAAGATATATTGTCCCAGGAAGCCTGCTTTCGGGGGCGAGGGCGGCGGCAACAGCATCTTCAAAATGAAGAGACAAAAACACCTCGCATCGCTGCCCTCCGCAGCCTCGGGAAAACTATGCCTTGCTTTCCTCTTCCGCCGAACCATCGGCCGCGGCCGCCGCAGAAGCGCCTTTGGGGAATTTCACCAGTGCCACAACCTTGTCTGGTGGGGAAAGAAGCTTGACCCCCTCGCCCAAAGGAAGATCCCTTATATGGATGGACTGGCCAATCTTAAGCTCGGAAATATCGACATGCAGCCGCTCCGGCAAATCCTTGGGTAGGCACTCAACCTCGATATCGTACCTGGGAACCTCAAGGACACCGCCCTCGCGCACCCCAACCGGGTTTCCGCTAACAAGCACGGAAATCTTCGCACGAAGGATTACGTCGCTTTCAACCTCGTAGAAATCGACGTGCAGGATCTTCCCGTCCATGATATTCCGCTGGGTATCCTTAACAAAGACATCGTGGGACTTTCCGTCAACCTCAACCTTTACGATCGTACTTTCGGTAATTCCCTTTATGCCCCTGGTAAACTCCAACTCGTCCATATCCAGCGGAACGGACTTCCCCGACCGACCGTACAGCACCCCCGGAACGCGACCGCTTCGCCGAAGCCTGCGAGCCGCCGCCGAACCCGATTCCTGCCTGTTTTTGGCTGTCAAAACCACCTTGCTCATACCTTACCTCGTCAAAATAAGCTGCTTGGGACGACAGGATTCGAACCTGTGAGTGCCGGAGCCAAAACCCGGTGGCTTACCACTTGCCGACGTCCCATAGAGGTTGAATTATACCAGAAACGGGCGGATAGTGGCAAGTGAGGGGTTGAGGCAGGATGCTTCAATCTAACTTAGCCCGTATTTTAGTTACATGCTATGCCCTTTAGGAGTGTTCTAAGGCAAGACAAAAACGCCCTGCTGTCCGGCGAAGCAGCAGGGCGTTACTTGTTTAGGCTTTCGCCGGCATGGGAGTGCCAGCGGGGGGTTCTAGCTTACCACCCGTTTCCCCAGTTGTTGGTTATGTGGAACCAACCAAAAGAAACGTCCCATCCCCATCCCGTATCATCTGGGATATTTACGTAGATCTCAATCCACTCAATTTCCCCAAACCCAGTAGGCAGAGTAAACCACCCATCATAGAATGAAAAACTCCCACCACCATACTGTCCCTGAACCTCAACCTGACCCCATTGGATGGTCTGGCTGGTTGCATAGCTAGGCCAGACGCCTGCATAGTCATTCAGGTGAATCGTTCGTCCTGACCAGAGATACATGTTGTCTGGGAAGGAAACGCTTGTAACTGGGTGAAATGGTGGTGGGGGTCCTCCCCAATCGTTGGATATCCAGTGCCAACCAGTAGAAAAATTCGATCCTGGCCCCGATCCATTTGGTATGACTACGTAGACCTCAAACCCATGAATATCCCCAAACCAATCAGGCAGAGTGAACACCCCGCCAGGAGCAGAAAGGGATGTCGAACCCCAGTCACCCTCAACCCAAACCGTAGCGGACTGGATGGTCTGGTTGGTTGCATTGCTAGGCGAGACGCTTGCAAGAGCATTTAGGTTAATCGTCTGTCCTGGCCAGAGGTGCATACTACTTGGGAAGGAAACGCTTGTAACTGCGTAAAAAGCAGTCTCGGTCACCATAATAGTGTGCCAACTCCTAAAGTCTTCCCCAAGCCTTCCATTTGGTATGGTTGCAATAACTTCTACCTGAAGTAAGCTTTCCCACGGGGACAAGGCAGTAGCAGCAGGCAGGGTCAAGACACGAGCCCCAGCAGCAACGTTCAAAGGTATCCTACGGGCAAGCTGGTTCCGTCCACTATCCCAGGTAACAGCCACAATGTCCCACTGTATGGGTGTGGCTGCAGCGGTTGCGGTTTCAGGCCAGACAGCGGCAGCCGTAGCAGGAGGAGCAATCAGGTTTATCTGGCTTCCTGGCACACCTACTTGTAAGCCGGATGCGAAGTTAATACCACCAACTGGCACAAAAGTGCCCAGTCCTGCATTTAACCAAGCATATGCAACAGCATCATGTCCTGGGGTAAACCCATTGCGGATACGCGCCCGAATTTCGAAGCCTTCGCTTCTTGGGGGTGTCCACATTCCGCCAGGAATATCAACCCAAGTCCAGCCATTATGGAATTCCCACACTATATCACGGTTGGTCGGCGTAAAAGGTACCAGACTTACCACCATTGCAGTGTTTAGGTTGACTGCGGTTCCTGCCACAATGGCAGGCGCAGCAGGCGCTAGACTAATGCTAAAGCTTTCCACCGGGACAAAACCAGGAGGCATTACATAGATCGTTCCATTGAACCAGTTACCCCCAGCGACACCCGATACGCTCAACCTATACACGTGGGCAGGCAGGGTGAATACCCCATTGGTGTGCGGCAAGTTAATCCAATCACGATTAAACTCCTCCCTGCCTTGAATACTATGCCACCATATATCCTGGTTGGTCGCATTGCTGGGGAAGATAACGACGTGGTTGTTCAGGTCAATCGAAGCCCCTGTCGTGGCGGTTATTCTAGACGGGAGCGTAACACTTTCGACAGGTATGGTATCGTCGTCTACAGGTACCTCCCTAACAGTAAGGTTTATAAACCTGGTATAGTTCCCCATTGTAGCCCCATTTCGGATAGTCGCCCTAAGCCGGTTATTTCCAGAGCTTCGGGGGGTCCACATACCGTCAGGAATCACATATCCGTCCCAATCGTTCATCCACTCTATGGTACGGTGAGTTGCGTTCGCAGGTGTAACAGTCGCCAGGGTGTTCAGGTTGACCGCAGTCCCTTGCGTAAAGACTGCGCCTGGCGGGATGGTAACGGCTACGACGGGTACAAAATCCGGGCCCACTACCCAGGGCCTGGCCACAAACCGGTAAACATCGGCACCATCTAACCACAGGCTTCCGCTTGGAATATGCGCCTTAATCTGGATGTGGGTACCACGCCCCGCAACCTGCGGGATGGTGAGTTGCCCGTTGGGAATGGAAACCCAATCCCAGTCCCCCGAAACCGAGTAATACCAGTTTATGTCCTGGTTGGTTGCATTGGGGGGCCAAATGATTCTATGCCCAGTTGCCAGCTCGTCCAGGTTAAATACGTCCCCTACCGCAACGTTACTTGGCATAACGTCCCATAGGTCATCAACATACTCTATAGGTATGAACGGGTTTGCCCCGTCTACCCTGATAAAGACATATTCACTGTTGCTCCCATTGATCCAAACGGTATCCCCATCTTCGCCTGCCCCGGTAAGCCTTCCCCTAACGGCGAATTCGCCACCGCGTGGCAGTATTCCGTCGGGAAGCATGATCCACGGCGAGCCCTGAACCCCAACCTGCCAAAGGTCGTTGATACGGGGCGCTGCCCGAATATCCCAGCGTATGTTCTGGATACTCGCATTTGCCGGGTAAATAACCACAAGGCTGTTCAGGTCAACCGGGCCGGTACGCGGGGCACCAGCCAGTACACCCGGCTGCCAGCGAAACGTTTCAACCGGCACAAGGGTTCTAAAGGCCGTTGTCTCCGTGTTCCAGGTTACCTCGGAAGGGGTCTGGGAACCTACCACGTAGTCGAAGGGGAAGGATCTAACACCAATCGTAAAATCCCCCTCAAAATTGAAGAGGCTAACGATGGCCGAAAATTGATCCGTGTTTGTGCCGGCGGTAAAGGTCGATGTACCGTCCTGCTGCCACGAAAAAGTGCCGCCCTGCTCCACATCCACCACAACAACAGGTACAGGGTTGGCGTTCCCCTGCCTTTTGACAACTTCGTGGTTCACCGAATTTGACCCTGCCACCCAGGATACTATTGCCCGGTTTCCGTCGGCCGAGGCTGTTACGGTAACATTGCTCGGCCTTTCCGGTCTCCGTTCATCAATGCCCATGCTAGTGGGCTGGTCACAAGATGCCACAACAAAAAGCGAAATGGCAACACCGACTGCTAACAAGCTTCTTTTTTTCATTGAATTCTCCTTTTGCCAATGAAGTCTTGTTGCGCATCCAGGCAGATCTCGCCGGAAGGCCTGCCTGGTATGCACGCTGTATTAAGGGCATATAGCCCCTGTTTAACTGGATTCGCATGGCGGATCCAGGAAAAACCGAGGACAATGGTTGCTAAGAACTGCTGGGAAACGGTATTTATACTGGGTTTTACGGGGGGGGGGGGGGGGGGGGGGGGGGGGTAACTACTTGCCGCCAGTCCTTCAAACAGAAGTTTTTTGATGTGTTTCGTAACCGTCAGACCCCTTGGTGGAAATATCCCCAATATGCCCCTTCTGGTTTCGATTTCGCGACTAAAAGCCGCCCTGCCATCGACAAGCCCAGAAAAAGTGAGAAAATCACTTGGGTCATCAAAATATACCACAATACAAGTTCACCACATCTCGAACGAAAAGTCAACAAAGAACGAAAGAAATGGGCAAACTTCGGTATTGACTTGGTGTATCTGCCACTGTATAGTATGTAACATCTAGTGTTAGGAGGTTGTCATGACAAAGTTTTGGGAAAAAAGGCGCAAGGCCTTGAGGATGGTGTTTCGGGTTTTTGGCTTGGCAGCCGTCGCCACGATATTTACGGCCTGTTACGGGCCGATGCTGTCGCCAATGCCAGATGACGAACATTGGAATAGCCCCCCAACTGTCGAGGGTGAGGAAACGACATTGGAGAATTCCGATAGCACCAGCGCATAGGGGCTTTGGAAGCTGATGAGGAATAGCTTCCCTCAATTCATCTTCAACCGGTTCAGAAAAAACGAGGCGCAGCTTCACGAACTGACCTACCTTTTCTGGGAATGCACCCTGCGGTGCAACCTTAACTGCCGCCACTGCGGCTCCGACTGCAGCGCCGACAGCACGGCAAAGGATCTGCCCTTCGACGATTTCCTGCGGGCGATCCTGCCCCTGCAAAAGGCGTACAAAAAAAACTCCATAACCATTGCCATAACCGGCGGGGAGCCTTTGATGCGGGAGGATCTGCCCCAATGCGGAAGGCTGCTGCGGGAAAACGGGTTCCTCTGGGGGATGGTTACCAACGGGTACGGCTACACGCCCGAGATTCACGGCAAGCTGCTTGCGGCCGGCATGGGTTCCGTAACGCTTAGCCTCGACGGGCTGGAATCCTCGCATAACTGGCTGCGGGCAAACGGCCAGAGTTTTGCCAGGGCGGTGCAAGCCCTGGATTTGATTGCCGCCGCCAATCATCTGGTGTACGACGTGGTTACCTGCGTGAACGGGAGAAACATCGGCGAACTTGAGGCTGTCATGGAATTTTTGATAGCCCGAAAAGCCAAAGCATGGAGGCTGTTCACCATATCGCCGATTGGAAGGGCGGCAGGCAACGAGGACATGAGCCTTAGGCCGGAACAGCTTAAGCGGCTCATGGATTTTATCGCCCAAGCCCGAGCCGACGGGCGCATTCAGGTTACCTTTAGCTGCGAGGCCTATCTTGGCAAATACGAGCGGAAGGTACGCGACTCCTACTTTTTCTGCCGGGCTGGAATCCAGATCGCCTCGGTTTTGACGGACGGATCGATATCGGCCTGCCCGAACATCGACCGCAGTTTCGTTCAGGGGAACATTTACCGCGACGACTTCCTTGAGGTGTGGAACAACCGGTTTGAGGTCATGCGAGATCGTCGGTGGACTAAAACGGGGATCTGCAAGGGCTGCGACGCGTACAAGAACTGCGATGGCGGCGCACTGCATCTGTGGGATGAAAAACGGGATGCGATTATGAGCTGCATCCACCAGCAGTTGAATCCAAGCAGGCAGTCGGAGCCAGCAAGCTATTCATAAAAACCGTATTACGCAGCCTGGAGTGTCAATCAGCAAAATTCAATAATGTTGTACGCAGGGCATCCCGGCTCATAAAGAGGCTTTGCAAAGTGCGGCAAAAGCCGTATAATGCTTAAAGCCTTGGAAGCTGTCTCTGCCAGCCATGCTGTAGTGGCAATGCGCTGGCATAATAATAAGGGGGAAACTCAATGAACATACTTCTGGTGTATCCGGAAAATCCTGCCACGTTTTGGAGCTTCAAGTACGCGCTCAAATTCATCAACAAAAAAGCCAATCTGCCGCCCTTGGGGATTCTAACCGTCGCTGCGATGCTGCCGAAGGATTGGAACCTGAAATTGGTTGACCTGAACACCCGCCGGCTAAAGGACAAGGATATTTTGCGAGCCGATTTTGTGTTTATTAGTGCCATGAATATTCAAACGGAATCCGCAAGAAAGGTGATCGATCGTTGCAAGGAACTTGGGGTAAAAACGGTCGGCGGTGGGCCGCTTTTCACTGCCAACTTCGATAGTTTTGAGGACGTGGATCACCTTCTTCTGCATGAGGGGGAAGTTTGCCTGCCAAGGTTTCTCGACGATTTGGAAAAGGGCACGCCAAAGCGCAAGTATGGTTGGGAGGGTTTTCCGCAACTGACGGAAACGCCAATTCCCGCATGGAATCTGATTAACCCAAAAAAATACGCGATGATGAGCGTGCAGTATTCCAGGGGATGCCCTTTCCACTGCGAATTTTGCAACGTGGTTTCCCTGTTTGGACACACGCCCCGGGTCAAAACAGCCGAGCAGACCATTGCCGAATTGGAAGCCATATATGGTTTGGGATGGCGTGGTGATGTTTTTTTCGTTGACGACAATTTTATCGGCAACAAACAAAAACTGAAGACTGAGATACTGCCAAAAATCATACGGTGGATGCGGGAGCGCAATTACCCATTCGGCTTTTTCACCGAGGCTTCGATCAACATATCCGACGACGAGGAGCTAATGGAGCTGATGGCGGAAGCGGGTTTTGACACCGTTTTCGTGGGGCTGGAGACGGTTGACGAGGACTGTCTGATCGAGTGCAAAAAAGTACAAAACTCAAACCGCGATTTGATTCGGAATGTCAAGCATATTCAGAGCCATGGCTTGCAGGTGCAGGGCGGATTTATTCTAGGGTTTGACAACGACAAGGTATCGGCTTTCTCGAACATGATTACCTTTATCCAAAACAGTGGGATTGTCACGGCCATGGTTGGGGTTTTGACCGCGCTGAAAGGCACGAAGCTGTTTGACCGCTTGAAAAAGGAAGGTCGTCTGCTGGACGATTTTTCCGCAAGCAACACGGCCATAAACTTCGTGCCTAAAATGCCCCTAAACGATTTGATGGATGGCTACAAAAACGTTGTCAGCTCCATTTATTCGCCCGCGAACTATTACAAACGCATTAAATTATTTTTGAAGACTTACCGTCCCAAAAAACACGCACGAACCAGGATTGATATTAGTTATATCGGTGCGTTTTTCAAGGCGTGTTTCAAACTGGGCATTGCCTCCGAGGGATGCAGGGAATTTTGGAAACTGTTGGGGTGGTCGTTGTTTAAAAAACCGCAGGTCTTTGTTATGGCGGTGAAGTTTTCCGTCTACGGTTACCACTTTCGCAAATGCCTGGGAGATACCGCAAGCGCCGTTCAGTGAAACTGGCATTGCCGAATGCATCGACTAGGGATAATGACCGTAGCGATAAACCTCATGCCCTCTGCAAACAATCACCAAAAGTACAGCCTGCCCCGATCGGGCACAAAGCCAGAAGCCCGAAAGGCATTGGCATAACCGCTCTGGGTCGCATCGATGTCGTTGATTTTTTCCACAAGAATTTTGTTTTCCGAAAGGACTTTTCTGGTACGGGGCATTTTAAAAAGTTCAACCAGGGGGGCTATGCCTGGGTCGTCTGGGTCGATGAATATTTGCTGTTCTCTTCCACTTTTTTTGCTTATGGCGATAAGCCGCTCGCCCTGGAAGTAAATGCGGTTGGACGATAGCCTGCTGGGAAGGCGGGGATCCAGCCCCTCGACCCCCAATCCTGCCAGGCTTGCCGGGTCTGCGGCATTCATCCAGTAGATTCCGTCGAAGGATTCTGCTTTTTCAAGTTCCGCCGCAATGCTGGGGGAGGCAAATTGCAGGGAATTGATCCCAGCGAAAAAACGTCCCGCGACTAGCTCGCCCGAAAGTTCCATGCGGCGCATGGTCGGCAAAAGACCCGACCAGGAAAACGGCGGCTGCTCCTGCTCAAAAAGGGGGCGGCACAGAATACCCCAACGGGCAAGCAACAAGCGTATGCGATCCCTGTCTCGGCATTCCCTGTCGAACGGATCCTCTGTGGCCTGGTTGTCGAGGGCAAGGGAATACCATGCCCCCTGGACTGGCGCGCCGCCCTTCCAGCGGTTCCGCAAGGCACGGGGAATACGAGGAGGGCGTGGTGCAAAGGGGCTTGCCGGCTCTGTAATTCGTTCCGGGGTCTCATGTTCTTTCTGCGCAAAACCGTCTTCGATACCCTTGCGAATCGGCTCGAAGGAGTCCGCCGAAAGCTGTCCCTTCCATACTTTTTGCCAAAGAGCCTCAACGCAATCCTTGTGGGTAACACTACGGCTGGTACTGACACCAATACCTTTTTGTTCCTGACTTGCCGATTCGTTTTCTGCTAGCAGTTCCGCGATTTTTTCTTTTATTTCCCAGAAGTCTCTAGGCCTATCGAAAAAGCCCGAGCCTATCGCTTGGGTTAGGGTTTCGGCAACAGGCTTGGTTTTCGAGACAGCCCCCCTGGGGGGGGCGTGTCCCAAGTCTGGAATCACGAGATCCAGGTCATCAAGGGGGCATAGGCCAATCCGTTCTTTTCCCGCACCGTACCAGACCAGATAGCCTTCCCGTATTTTGCGATCCAGCATCTCTGGGTTGTAATTGTTACAACGGGCGGTGCAAAATTCGGTTTCCAGAAGTTTTGCCGCAACAGTACAGGCCGTAAGTTTCTCCAGGAAAACACCAGTGTCGCTATTGGCGGAGGCAAGCCCTTGGCGAAGTGCCAGGAAGGGGATCAGCATGGAGGCTGGTCTTTCAGATATTTCGGGACGGGCCTTTCTGCGAGAAAGCCGTAGCAGCATTTCAAGGTTTTCACGGTCGCAGATAAAAGCGTCGTCCGTGGGTGCCGCCTCAAGTGCCACGTCGCATACCACTTCCCCGACTTCGGCAAGGGCATTCACCGCATCCCCGGCATCGGCGACACTAAGGCCGAAGACTTCCGCAATACGGGAAATGGAAACTGGCCCTTCATAACGCAACCAAGGGCCTAGCAAGGTTAAGGCTTCGTTCTCCCAACTTGTTACCAATTCCCGATGGACAAGCGAGGCAATGCCTGCATCTTTCCGTTTAATTTTTTTAAGACGTTCGCCAAGATATGGATCCAGCTTGTCAAGATCGAATTTTTCCGACATGGAAGCGCACAGGGTTTCCCACTCGTCCAGGGGGATTGCGATTCGTTCCTTAACCCACTCGCAAAGGGAAACCATATCCTCTGGCGCCCAGCCAGGCCTTTCCCTGCGGAGCCGCCCGGTAAAGTCCCCGACAAGTTCCAGTTTAAGCGCAGGGCGCAGGGCCGCATCCCCCAGCGCTTCTTGGATAACTTTGTCGGAAAGCGTCGCGGTACCAGCAACCGGACTGTGCCGCTCGTCGCTGTCGTATATCAGGGTATTGGTTTCCTGCCACACGAGATCCCGTGAAAAAGGGCTGGGGGTTTTGCTGTTAAAGAAAGAGAGAACAATGCTCCCGTCGCATATCGCGCACACCAAATCGCGGAACCCGTCCATGTCGAAGATATCGACCAGACAACTCCGCCAGGCCTCGGCGGTAACTGGGAAGCCGTCCTGACGGGACGCGATGTCGAAAAGCCGCTTGGAACGTTGCCGCATGATCCACAGGGGGGTGCGCTTTCCGAAACCAGCCTTTGGAAGCAGCAGACTCCGTTCCGCCGCCTCGCGAAAATTCGCCCCGAAAACCCCGGAGGTTTCCAGCCTGTTTCTGAAAAGCCGCTCCCCACGGAGCAGACCAGATGCCGCGTCCGTATTGCCCAGCGAGGCGAAGACTCGACGAAGCGTTTCCTCCGTACCGGAGATTCCCCCCAGCATACCTTGCCGGGGAAGCAGAAAGAGTATCGCGTCATCGTTTGAAAAAGATTCGACCCTAAGTTGCAGGATTTCCTCCAGTTCCATGGTAAGAGCCAGCGAAAGGGGGTAGAGTACCGTTCCCCCGCGAAAGCCGTGGATTACCACAGTGTAAAGATCTCCACTGACTTCTGGGCTGTCGATTATTTCCACGCTTATGTTGCTGCTCCCGGAAAGCCGCGTGTTCCCCTGTGCGGCTCGCTGGGAATTCAGAAAGGTCGCAAGGGATGTTTCCCAGGGTAAATCTTTGTCGGTAATATTTGCGTGTCCTCCATTGTGCTGATCCAAAACCGCCAGCACCCGCTTCGTAAGGTTGCCGCTGCGGAAATAGGTGTCGGCCCTCCAAAACGGAATATGGTCCGAAGGCTTTTCCAGGGGTTTTACCTCCACGGCTTCGGATCCTATGCCGGTAATCCGCCAGCTCTTCCCCCCAAAACAAAAACGATCCCCTATGCGCCGTTCCCAGACAAATTCCTCGTCCAGCTCCCCGATTTTTACGCCGACATCATCGCTGGTACCCGCCAAGCGCATCGAATACATTCCGCGATTGGCAATAACCCCCCCAGACGAATACAGCAGCAAAAGGTTCCCGTCAAGGCCACTGATCTCGCTGGTTATGCCATCCAGTCGGATCCGGGGTTTTACGTCCCTTAAACGTCCCCTCGGCGAATTTGCCACCTCGCCGTACCCAGCCAGCATGTGCACGGTGCGTTTGTAGGATTCCATGTTAAGGTTTCTGAAAACATAATAGCCCCTCAGCGTTTCGTAAAGTTTGTCAAGGTTCCATGTTTTTTCGGCGCACAAGGCAACGATAAGCTGGGCCAGTATGTCAAGTGCGTTTTCGATGGGGTGGGTTTCCTCGATGTCTCGGTCATCCACGGCGGTTTTAAGCGCCGCGCCAAGTAGCAGGTCCATTCCGGTAAACGGGAAAAGCATACCCCGGCTTACCTTTCCGACACTGTGCCCGGATCTGCCGATCCGCTGCAATGCCTGCGACACGCTGCCTGGGCTTCCAGCCAGTATTACCTCGTCAACGCTGCCTATGTCGATGCCCAGCTCCAGCGATGCGGTGGCGACCACGCAGGGAAGCTGCCCCGCAGCCAGTCGCCGCTCGACGCTCTGCCTAAGCTCCTTTGCAAGCGAGCCGTGGTGGGCAAAGGAAACAGGTTGGCCGTGTCCACTTGAAAGTGCGGCGGCCTCGTTAATATAATAACTTAACCTTTCGGCGCGGCGGCGCGAGTCGGTAAATACCAGAATGGTGGAGTTGCCGCTAATTTTGTTAAGGATGTAGTTGACAAGCTGGGTGTATCGTCTGCCGAATTTGCCGGGTGCGGTCACCGCCTCGTCATCGTTTGTGAATTCTATTGTAAAGTCGATTCGCTTTTCCGAGGCATTCGCCGGTGTGACTATGCTGATTGGCCGCGCCTGCCCAGCTGGCGAAAGCCCCGCGACGAACGCAGCCGCCGTTTCGGGCGGGCGAACCGTTGCCGAAAGGCTTATCCTTTGGAATTCACCGGCAAGCGGCGAGAGCCTGTCGATTTGGCACGAAAGGTACGCGCCACGTTTGGTTCCCAGCACGGCGTGGATCTCGTCCAATATGAGGTACCTTACAGTGGACAGCACCAGCCTGCCCTTTGGGTTCAGCAAAAGTATCGCCAGGCTTTCCGGGGTAAGGGCGAGAATCGATGGTGGGCGTGTAAGGAAACGCCGCCGTTCGGACTGCGGTGTGTCCCCAGAGCGGGTCTCGACGCGAACTGCGGGAAAGGGTTGCCCCGCTTTTTCAAACCCTAATCGGATGGCCGCCAGCGGTTCTAGCAGGTTTCGCTTTATGTCCTCGTTCAGGGCTTTGAGTGGGGAAACGTACAGCACGGTAAGTTTGTCCGCAGGGTACGTCGCCTCGCCGCCTGGCTTGCTGGGGCAGAAGCGGGAAATTGCCGACAGGAAGGCCGTAAGCGTTTTACCGCTGCCGGTGGGTGCCAAGGCCAGCACGTTCTGCCCCTGTTCGATAAGTGGCCATGCCTGGGCCTGCACCGTCGTCGGCTTTTCGTAGGTCTCGATAAACCATTCACGGATGAGGGGGTGGAATGATGCGGGCAAATCGGGCATGGTTTATGGTATCAGGTTGGGAGGGCTGGTGGAAGGTGGTTTTGCTGGGGTTTGAGACCTGGGCAATTTTTTTTGTACCTGTTACCGAAGGATGGCTGCTCCCAAAAGTCTCTCGGCTTCCCCCATGTTGGCTATTACCGGAACACCAAAGGGGCATCGCTTCTCGCAGCTTTTGCAGCCGATGCATTCAACGCCTTTGTGTTCAAGGCTTTGGTAATGGGAACGTATTGACGGCGGGATATTGGTCGTGTCAAGCTTTGCGATGTCCAAATATTTGTTGACGCTCGCAATATCAATTTCGGAGGGACAAGGCAGGCAGTGGTTGCAGTAAACGCAACTGCCCTTAAACCCATCACTGGCGGAACTCAAAATCTCTGTATAGTCCCGCTCGGCATCGCTAAGTTCAAAATACTTTAGCGCCCCGCTAATTTCCTCCGGCGTTTTGCAGCCGAGAAGCACGCTTGCGACGGCGGGCCTCGAAAGGGCATAGTGAACGCACTGTGCGACGGTGAGCGGTTTGCGGAACGGCGTATGCTCCGGTGAAATCAATTTGCCCGATCCAAGGGCCTTCATCACGCTTATGCCGATGTTCCTTTGCTCACAAAGCCTGTACAGTTCCGCCCGTTTCGGCTCGATCCCGACAAAGCTGCCGGCATCAAAGCCATTTTCAAGATGGGTAAAAATGCTTTCTTCCGTGGGGATAATGTCAAAAGCAGGATTTATGCTGAACAGCATTATTTCGGGAAGCCCTGTGTTAATCGCCTTAATCGCGGTAATTGGGTTGTGGGAACTAAAGCCGATATGCCCGATGTCGCCTTTTTCCTTTAGCCTAAGCGCATAATCGGCAATGCCCGTTTCAAAAACGTTTTTGTAATCCTCGTCGGAATCAATGAAGAACAGCATCCCGAAGTCTATATGCCCGTCGCACAGGCGCAGGTGCTCCTCGAAATAACCTTGTACCGTGGGCAGATCTCGGCTTATGTCATATTGCTTTCCAATGTTTGTCGAACCGATATGCCCCTGAATTAGAACGTCCTTGCGGCGGGAACCCAAGGCCTTTGAAATGTTTTCCCGAACCTCTATCCCGGGCATGAACATGTCAAAGATATTGATACCATGTGCAAGCGCCGCATCAATCGTGCTTTTAACCTGCTTGTAAGGCTTTCCGTCCAAATACTCGCAGCCAAGCCCGATAACGCTTGCTTTCTTGCCAGTCTTCCCGATTTCACGTAAAATCATTACGGTTTGAGCACCTCGTTCCATCTATTTTCGCGCGTTTCCTCGCATACTGTGGCATTTTGTTGCGCTGGAACGTGCTGCATTATTCAGCTACGCCCCTTAACGGGGGCGCTGTTATTCGGAACCCGCAGCGCGCTGCTCAAGCTAAAGCTTTCGCGCGTTTTCCCGCATACTGTCGCATTTTGTTGCGCTGGAACGTGCTGCATTATTCAGCTACGCCCCTTAACGGGGCGCTGTTATTCGGAACCCGCAGCGCGCTGCTCAAGCTAAAGCTTTCGCGCGTTTTCCCGCATACTGTCGCGTTTTGTTGCGCTGGAACGTGCTGCATTATTCAGCTACGCCCCTTAGCGGGGCGCTGTTATTCGGAACCCGCAGCGCGCTGCTCAAGCTAAAGCTTTCGCGCGTTTTCCCGCACACTGTGGCATTTTGTTGCGCTGGAACGTGCTGCATTTATTCAACTACGCCCCTTAGCGGGGCGCTGTTAGAGGTTCCCCAGCGTAATATCACTGCCCCCCAGTTCCTTCACGGAAGCTGCCTTCTTGTAAAACCGGGGGACGCGCTCCATAAAGCCTTGAGCCGTGTAAAATGGGTCGTCGGCTTTAATCGGCAGCTCTATCGTACGTCCCTCGGTGCCTGCCTTATATATAGAAGTAATAAGCTCGATTGTGTCCCTGCCGTCCTTCCCGCCAATCATTGGTTCGCCGCCAGTCTCGATGGCTCGCAGAACGTCGTCGATCTGGCCGTCGTGAAGCTCGTGGGGAAGTTTCGGCAGGCCGTCGTGTAGGTCGTTAAGCTGCTTTATTAGCTCCTCGTCCTGCCCAGGGGCTGGGAAGCCGTTGCTTTGGGAAACATTGGCCGCTACTTTCCACGGCGCGGAAATGCGGGCCTTTTCCCCCTGGAACACAAGCTGCTGCTCCTCGCCGTGGTGGATGACGGAACTGGTGATCTGGGCCAAGGCTCCCTTGGCGCAAAGGCCGCCTTTGGCGCCAGAGCCTCCGTCATAGCGAAGTGCCGCTACGGAAATGTCCTCGACCTCGGCATTGTCGTGGGCGGCGTTGCTGAGCATCGCGCTGACGTTCCGCGGAAGCCCCAGCATCCAGCACAGCATGTCTATGTGATGCACGGCATGGTTTAGGGTACAGCCGCCGCCTTCCTTTTCCCAGATTCCCCGCCACCACAGATCGTAGTAGCAATGCCCACGCCACCAAAGCGATTCGACCTGCGCGTGAACCACCTTGCCGATAAGCCCCGATTCCAGGACTTTTTTTAGGCCGCTTATCGGGTCACGAAAGCGGTTCTGGGCAATCACGGAAAGCAGTTTGCCACTTTCCCTCTGCGCGGCTATCATCGCATCGCATTCCTGTAGGGAGACGGCCATGGGCTTTTCCACTATCACGTTTTTGCCGGCCTTTAGAAAGTCGATTGCAATTTTCGCATGGCAGAAAGGCGGCGTACAGATGCTTACCAGGTCGATCCCGGGATCGTCCAGAATTTCCTTGTGGGATGCGCCGACACGCGCGCCAAGCTCACGGGCCTTGTTTACCCCTTCCGCTTTTTCCGGGACAATGTCCACCAAATGGCTGATCTTGCAGCGCCCTGGGAACGCCAGGTACCCGTCTATGTGCATACGGGAGATATTGCCCGTGCCGATTATCGCAATCGATAACATATCATACTCCTTTTCTTACGGTGTTGTATCCGTAACATCTACTTGAAAGGGAACCATTGGCAGCCCTTCGGAATTGTAAAACTGCCGGTCGATGGGGTTGTCCGCCCATGCGTACAGCAGCTTTTCTGGATTTGGTATCGAGGAAACATCCACCGAAATCTGGTTGGGGCTTTCGATTTCCGCAGGCAGGCGGTGGCTCTTTCTCCCGGCAACCACGGTAACGTACGCCTCTTCGCTGGCGACAAGCCCCTCGCCGCAGTTGTCGAAAGTAAGGATCAGCCTGCCGTAACGTCGTTTGGCGTTTTGGAACAGCGGCCCGGGGGCTGTGTTTTTGTTCCCGAACACCAGCCGCTCCGCCGCCAGCGCAAGCCTGCGACCAACGTCCCTTTTGTTGATCGGGTGCAGATCGTTCCATTCGCCCAGATCAAGACCAACCGCCATGCCGGTCGAAGGCAGGGACAGGGCGGAATACTGCGCCTCGCGCAGAATCGCCCACGAACTCGACTCTTTGTTTTCCCCAGGTTCCTTCCATATCGGAAGCTGGACAAAAAGGAACGGCAGGGTCGATGGCTGTTTGTCCGTGTCCGTGCAGCGCCACTTGCCCTGCCAGTCCTTGATGTGCGCGGCAAAAAGCGACTTGTACTCACGGGGATTGGAATCGTTCGACTCGCCCTGGTACCAAAGGATACCCTTGCATGGATAATCGAGCATTGGCGCGATCATGGCGTTGAACAGGCCCGTTGGCTGGCGCTGGAAAAAGAAAGCCTCGGGGCAGGGCCTTGTCGCCCGCATCCCGACGCGGTATTCCCAGGTTCCTTCCAGCTCCACGCTTTCGGTGTTGGAAAAAAGGCGGAAGTCCTTGTCCTCGGTAACGCCGCCGTCGCCGTTGCAGCAGACAACCCTCATTACGATGGTGTTTTTCCCTTCCCGAAGAAGGCCGGCGGGTACCGTGTATTTGCGCGGCGGGTAGCGGTAAGTGGTGCTCCCTACCTCGGTGCCGTTTACGTACACGGTGTCGGCATCGATGATGGTGCCAAGCCAAAGCCTGGACTCCCTTTGGGCAAATTCGGCGCTTAGCTCAACCTGCTTTCGCAACCAGACCGCACCGTAGAACTTGTCGAGATAAGCCTTGGAAAAAACGCCGGGCAGGAAAATTTTGCCCCATTGCGATAAAATTGTCTGCGGTCGATGCCATTTTTCGGCAAAGCCCCTGTCCCCTATGGCGAGCGCGTCGTACCAGGCCTTGATCGCCGCCTCGCTTTCCCGCATCACCGCGTCGCAAGCGGCGGAGTCGGCGTATTTTTTGCTAAGGGCAAGTTTCTTGGGGAAGGCGGCAAGGGCATCGTGGCTCATCCATGCCTCCACGGGGGTGCCACCCCAGGCGGCATTGATAAGGCCGATCGGGGTGCCGTGGTTTTTGAATATCTCCCTTGCGAAAAACCATGCCGCACCCGAAAATTCGTTCAGGGAGTCTTTGGAAGCCACCGTCCAGTGCCCGCCAGAAAAATCGCTCCTGGAACCGGAAAAGTCCCACTCCTGCGGAACCTTGAACTGCCGGATCAGGGGGTTGACCGGCTCGTCCCATTCTCCCGGAAAGTTGTCCCTAAGGCGTTGCATGGGCATCTCCATGTTGGACTGCCCGGAACAAATCCACACATCGCCGAAGTAAATATCCCTAAATGTCTTTCTTTGGCCCGAAGCGGACACCGTCATTTTGTGTGGGCCACCCGCAGGCTGACCATCCAGGAGAACGCGCCATCTCCCGCTTGGGCCGACCGTGGCATAGTATCTTTTGTCCAATATTTTTACGTACACCCTTGTCCCTGGCGTGGCTTTTCCCCACACAGGGACAGAGATACCTTGTTGAAACACCATGTTGTTTCCAACCAAGGAAGAAACCACAAGCGAGTCCATCACGGCTCACTATATCACGAATCCGCAATTCATACAACAAGAAAATGCTGGAAAAACGGCCGCACATGTATAAAATACATGCAGAATGGTGTAAAATATGGAACTAGGAGGCGATGTATGTCTGCGAGCATAGACGAGGACATGACCCCAGATGTTCAGCACGTCGTTTACAGGAAATGCACCCCAGTCTGGGTAATGCCAGAAAACAAACTGGAAGGCATCAACATGACATATCTTGTCAAGGGCGAGGCCCGCTATACGGTTGATGACGAGACCATCGATGTAAAGCAGGGCGACCTGCTGGTTCTGCCAAGAGGCAGCATCCGCAGGGCGATTACCTTTCCCGACCGGCTTATGCACTGTTTCTCGGTGGATTTTACCCTTCGAAGCGGCATCTACGTCGAACTGCCGCCGCCGCTCCCGTTCCTGTCCGCGCCCGGCAAGCACAGGGACATCATCCATTGGTTTCATGAACTCACCTTTTCCTGGATGGACAGGCACCCCGGATACATAATGCAGTGCAAGGGTCTGTTCCTGCAAATTCTGCACCGGTTTCTGGAACTGCTTGTCTACAAGGATCGTTCGTTTGCCGGGGACTTCCGTATTACCAAGGTCATTCGCTACATCGCCAGAAACTATTCCGAGCGGCTTACGGTAAAATCAATGGCGGATCTTGTAAGTCTGAACCCCACTTACTTTGGGGATCTGTTCCACCGCACGACGGGGATGAGCTTTAACCGCTACCTGATATATGTCCGTGTCAAAAACGCCGAAAACATGCTTCTTTCGGGCGAGTACAAGGTGGGGGATGTGGCCGATGCCTGCGGGTTTACCGACACTTCGCATTTCTACAAGCAGTTCAAGTACCTGAAAGGCTTCCCCCCTTCACGGTGCCTTCCGAAAAAATTTTAAATTGTCCGCGAATTTTCCGGAAACTGTCTAGGAAATGGGTCGCAAGCAGTATAAAACACTTGCCGGTTGGCAAGCTAAAGGCTAAAATTAAGTAAGCGCGCAGTTTTATGGAAACAAATGCCGTGTTTGGCGGTTATTATTGTATCCAGCACCCGAATTCTGCATGCTGGATGTAAGAATATCGTGCCAAAAACGTCCGAACAAGTTTTCAAACTTCTAGGGCATCATTGTGGAGGACAAAATGAGCGCAAAAAACCAGAGATGGCATATTTCCCTATTGATTCTGCTGACCTGCGCGGCTTTCATGCCGATACTATCCTGCCGAAGCACACCACCGCCCCAATACGACGAGCCGCCTTCCGTGGCCCTAGCCGCCGAGCCTGTTCAGCAACCGGTTCTGGGGCAGCCCGACCTGGACAGGCTGGACACGGCGATGGCCCGGGCCACGGGTGCAAGGGAAGACGCGCTTGCAGTGCGGGCTCCCACCCACTTCCCGGACGAATGGGCTCAGGCGGAATCGAATTACGAAGCCGGCAGGGGGGCGGGAAGGGCAAGCCTCGAAGCGGTGAATCAGGCTGTTGCGTCGTTTACCACGGCGGCCGATCTTTACGAGGCTATGGCGGCAAACAGCGCCCCGCTCTTTGCCAGGGATCTCGATGATGCCCAACGGGCTTTGGCGGCGGCGATAACCCGTGCCCAGCGTTCCCGACAGGATGCCTTGGACAACGAAGGCCCCACGCATTTCGCCAGGGACTGGCGAAATGCGGAAGCCGGCTTCCAGCGCGGCGAAAATATGGAAAGGGAAACGCTCGAAGGCGTGGAGGCGGCTACCACGCTCTACCTTTCCGCAGCCGACGACTTCGACCGTATTGCCGAAAGGAGCCGCCCGCTTATGGCCCAGGCCAGGGAGAACGCCCAGCGGGACATGCAGGCGGCACTGAGCCAGGCGGAGCAGTCCAGGAGGCTTGCCCAGGCTAACCGTGCCAACGCCCATTTCCCTGCGGAATGGAGGGAAGCGGAAGCCCAGCTCCGTGCCGGAAGGGTAAGGCGCGGGGCGACACCCGACGAAATGAGGACGGCGACGGCGGTGCTTACCTCCGTGGCTGCCTCCTATGACGATCTTGCGGAAAGAAGCCGCCCCCTGTTTGAAAGGGACGAGGCCCAACGGGTCTTGAATGCGGCAATTACCCGTGCGGACAGATCCAGGCGTGCGGCGATGAACGCCAACGGGCACAACTTTTTCCCCAACGACTGGAGAAACGCCGAGGCCCAGAACCAGGCAGGGGTAAACGCCCCCAGAAATACGGCGAGCGAGGTACAGGCGGCCACCGCGTTTTTTGTATCCGCGGCGGACAGGTATGACGACATTACCCAGAGGAGCGGCTCCCTGCTGGCCAGGGAAAGGGACAATGCAAACGATGCGCTGCAGGCGGCGATGGCCCGTACCAGAGATTCCCGACAGGCGGCGATGGATGCCGAAGGGCAGGTTCACTTCCCATCCGAATGGAGGGCAGCCGAGGCGCAAAACACGGCGGCAACCAGGGCCAGAAGGAACACCCTGGATGAAACGCGGGCGGCAACCGCCTTGTTCGCCACTGCGGCGGACAGCTACGATGACATTACCCGAAGAAGCGGCACCATGGCCGCCGCCGCAAGGGACGAGGCCAACAGGGAATTCCAGGCGGCGGTAAGCCGCGTGGACGGGTCCCGCCGGGCGGCGGTGAATGCCGAAGGGCAAAGCCGTTTCCCCAATGACTGGAATAGGGCCGAATCCCAAAACACGGCGGGAAGGGGTGCCCCAAGGAGCACTGCAAACGAAATTAGGGCGGCCACCGCGCAACTCAACTCCGCAGCCGATGGCTTCGACAACATTGCCCAGAGAGCCACGGTAGCCAGGGAAAGGGACGAAGCCAACAATGCCCTGCAGGCGGCAATTGCCCGTGCGGACAGTTCCAGGCAGGCGGCGGTGGACATCGAGGGGCAGCTTCACTTCCCCGACGATTGGAGAAACGCCGAGGCACAGAACACGGCGGCCAGAAGGGCCAGAAGGAACACCCCCGATGAAATGCGGGCGGCCACCACGCTGTTTGCCACTGCGGCGGACAGCTACGACGACATTGCCCGAAGAAGCCGCCCCATAGCCGCCGCCGCGAGGAACGAGGCCAACAGGGACTTCCAGGCGGCGGTGACCCGTGCGGATAGATCCCGCCGGGCGGCTTCGGATGTTGACGGTCAGACCCACTTCCCCAATGACTGGAATAGGGCCGAATCCCAAAACACGGCAGGTAGGAACGCCCCAAGGAACACCGTGACCGAAACCAGGGCGGCTATCGCACAGCTCAATTCCGCAGCGGATGGCTTCGACAATATTGCCCAGAGAAGCGGCGAGGTGTTCGCCAGGGCAAGGGAGGAGGCCAACAGCGCACTACAGGCGGCAATTGCCCGTGCGGACAGTTCCAGGCAGGCGGCAGTGGCCGCCGAAGCCCAGACCTTCTTACCTGCCGAATGGAGGGCCGCCGAGTCACAGAATACGGCGGCAAGAAGGGCCAGAAGAAATACCACGGATGAAATGCGGGCGGCTACCACGCTGTTTGCCGAGCTAGCGAACAGTTACGACGATCTTGCCCGAAGAAGCGCCCCCATGCTTGCCGCTGAAAGAAACGAGGCCAACCGTGCATTGCAGGCAGCAGTTGCCCGTGCCACGCAGTCCAGGCAACAGGCGGAAAACGCCGATGTGGCGACAAACCTTCCCAGGGAATGGAGAAATCTTGAGACAAGGCACAGCAATGCGGAAAACGCAAGGCGTGAAACCCTTACCGAAATAAGAAACACCACGAATCTTTTTGTCGGGGTGGCAAACGCTTTCGACGATCTTATCCAAAGAAACATTCGCATTGTCGAGCAAAACGAGGCGGCGGCGCAGGTGGCCAGGGCGGCGGCGGAAAGGGAACGCCAGGCGGCGCTTGACGCTAGGGCAAACGTTGCGGCAAGCGAGGATTTCGACAGGGCGGATGCAACCTTCCAGCAGGCCTTAAGGGACTTTAATGCCAGGAATTTTACCGCCGCACGGACACAATACACCCAATCGGCAAACCAGTTTGTCGCCTCGGTTAGGGAAACGGAAAGGCGAAGGCGGCTGGCGGATGTAGCCGTGGAACAGGCCAGGCAAAGATCGGCACAGAGCACCGCCCATGCAATCAGCGTGGGGCTTGCCATGGAGGAAGACAGTGACACATAACAGGGCAAACCGCAAATTCAACATCAATATCAGGCTTATCGGGGTATCCCTGTTTCTCGTTTTTTCGCTTGTGCCTCTTTCGCCGGCTTTGGCCGAGGAAGAGGCACAGGAAGAAGAGCTACTGTACGACCAGTTCCAGTCCGAGTACGTCATGGCCTTTCTTAACAACCAGTACCTGCGTGAAAACATCAGGCTTATCGCCCTTGCCGAGGAACGCTACAACCAAAACCGTTACGACGATGCCATGGAATACGCACGGGAGGCCATGAGGTACGCCCAGTTGTCGGACGAGTACGTGTCCCTGCACTTAAGGATCAGGGAAACCAATTACGCGATTAGCTCGGCCAGGTTCCGCCTTGACTGGGCCAGAAGAATGGGCGCCCCCTCCCGTTATAAGGCTCTCTACGAGAGGGCGCAAGACACCTTTGCCGATGCCCTAGAAGCCCACGAAAGCGAGGCATGGGATTCGGCAAGGGGTCTGGCGCTTCAGGTTATCGATATCCTGTCCGGGGTATCGACGGTTCTTCCAGCCCAGTTTCTCGTTAGAACCTGGGAGGGAACCAGGGATTGCCTGTGGAACATTGCCGCCCTGCCCGAGATTTACGGCGACGGTTCAAGGTGGCCTGTTCTATACCAGGCAAACAGGGACAGAATGCCCCGCCCAGGCAACCCCCACCTGATTCGCCCCGGCATGGTTTTGGACATTCCAAGCATAGCCGGTGAAGTCAGATACGGCATGATGGAAAACTGAACGGGAACGGCGAGTGTTGCTTCAAGTTGAATAGCGAGGACGCAGATTGGCTGGTACCGAGAAAGCACCAATGGCCTTCAAACTTGGGAGGATGCTCGCTAGAACTTCCAAATATGCATCTGGATTGCGTTTAATTTCTATCGATTTGGCATAGTTGGCTTCGGCTTCTGTGTAGCGGTTAACTCCTGCTTGCAGCATGTCGCAAGGCGGCAAAATCATTCAGTGCCAATACCATACTCGATAAATATCTGTCTGGATTAGCCTTTACAAGTTCCCGATAAATTTCCAAACTTTCGGTATAGTTGGCCTCGGCTTCTGCGTGGCGATTGGCAGCACATTGCAGAGTAGCCAAATTACCCAATATCTTTACCACATCATTCAAATACTTATTAGACACATACGCATCGGGATCGTTTCGCGCAATTTTAAGTGCCTCGGAATAATTGGCTTCGGCTTCTTCATGGCGATTCGCTTTTGCTTGCAGATTAGCCATATTGGCCAGCGTAATTGCCACATTAGACAGATTCGATATATCAGGATTGGTTTCCGCAATTTTTCGATGGATTTCCAACGCCTCCGTAAGGGTGGTCTCGGCTTTTGCATTGCGGTCCATTTCTTCTTGTAGCGCAGCCAAAACACGTAGCCGCCATGTCAGATCTGACAAATATTTATCGGGGTTGGTCTTCGCAAGCCGCCGATAGACTCCCCTCTCCGCCTCGGCATAGCTGGTTTCGGTTTCTTTATCTCTATCTATATGCATATACCTCAAACTACAAAATGTATTTGCTACCTGTGGCAAATATTCGTCGGGATTGGTCTCCGCAAGCTGCCTGTAAATTCCCAATGCTTCGTCATAACTGACTTTGGCTTCCGTATACCGTTTTGTTTCCCTCTGTAGCAAACCCAACCTATGCAACGTCTTTGCGATGTCAGATAAGTATGTGGTGTGTTTAATTTTGTAATACATTGCTCAAGCACTTCGCCGTTATGTTCCGTATTGATTTGATCAGCCAATTTTCGCTGTATCTTAAGTACCTCACTAAAATTATCTTCGGCTTCTTTATAGTGATCAATTTTATGTTGAAAGGTGGCTAGCAAGATCAATACTCTTACCACCTTTGGCAAATATTTTTCGGAATCAATCTTTGCCAGTTTCCGAACGAGTTTTAGCAGATCAGTATAGAAAAGTTCAACTTTCTTATTCCGATGAACAGGTATCTCTATAAGATCTCGCAATGGTTGTTTACTGTCATGTAAAAACATTTCGCTTTCGTGCATTAAAGCATTTACAAACTTATCCCATTCGTCACGTTTCATATTTGGGCTAAGTTTGATTGCCGCTGTTAAATCTACGATGGCACTATCAAGGTCGCTTTTATTTATAGACTCACCAGCACGAACAATATAATCGTCAGCATTCATGATCTTCGCTTATCCATTGTGTTTTTCAGGATTTTGGTTTCCGAAAACTCACACTTCGATCCCTCTGTTATGTTTGAATTAACATATGAGAGTATCAGCAAGTGCCGTTTGTCCACTCAATTAATTTCTTTGAAATAACGCTCTCCCGTTGTCATATTCTCTTAAAACGGTTGTCCCATCAGCCTGAGTCTTTCTTCCCTTACCGTGCATCTTTCCATGGGCAACCCCTCCCTCATATTTGCCACCATCATTATAGTATATTGTTCCTTGTCCATGAAGATTACCATCAACGAATTTTCCCTCTTGATACTTTATACCGCCATTCAACTCAGTCGCTTTTTCAAAATCAGGACTGTTACTGTTTAAAAAATAATAGTCTGCACCATAACCATTTAAGAGAGGAAAACCATTAGGGGTCTTACCTTTAAAAGTACCGACATTAACAATTGATGTAAAAAGCCCATCTGTATATTCCGTAGTGAGTTTTCCAATACCTTCCATATCACTTTCTTCGTTGAATTCACCTATGTAGGTAATATTTGGCAAGGAATATTTTCCAAAAACAAACCTAGTACCGTTTTCAATTTCTCCTTCATAGACAACGCCATCTCCCAAATCAACTCTCTTGAATTCAATTTCCTTATTCATTGTTATCACCTTTTCGTTTACAGCCTGTCGGCTATATTTTTTTATGAAACGACTATTTCATTTACAAGTATACACTATTCCATAGCTTTATGTCAATATATCCTCAATATATTTTCAGAAAACTTTAGGACAAATGGCACCTGTCTTACAAATAAATAAACAGCTTACCTCACAAGAAAACAACCTCGGACATTTCACCTTTTTATGAGGCAAGTGTCATTTGAACACACTGTTGTCATTCCAAGCAAAATAATTGTTCAGTTTGTATTACCCAGCAGTTGCATTTTTTGCCGTGTTTATACACCTTGAGCACCCCCCATTATCTTCCAAACCATACTGTATCGTGTAATTTAAACTTGAATATCCCATAGGATTTTGATATCCTGGGCTATTAAGAAGTTGTTTAACGGTCGTGCTCTTGTCATTTGTACAACCGATTTCCAAACAAGATGCGCAAAAATCAGATGTTGATAATTGTCTACTAGGCATAGTCATTTCCTCTTTGTTTAAAGCCCGTCGGCTATAATATTGAAACAACTGTTTCAATATACTTTATATATCATTTATGATTTTTTGTCAACACATAAATTTAATTTTCCACAGAACCTAGGACAAATGGCACTTAAGGTTCCAGGAAGCCAAGTGCCGAAGGCGACGCAACAGTTACCGTTTGTTGAGACCGTCGAATTAATAATTTTCGGTAAAAATACCGTTGAAATTTGCTTAAAAACTCCAAAATGCTGCATGTTTTACCTGTTTTTCCAGGTCAAATTATAAATTCGACAGCCTCGTTGAGTGCAGTTTTTTTGCTTCTACAATATTAACGTGGTTTTGTAAGTTCAGTATCAATATTTTTTATTCTGCTTTGTAGCGAAGAAATATTTTTTTGTACTTCTCCTATAGCAGAATCTATACGCGCTCGAATTGGTGCAATGGCATTATTTGTTGAATCTATATTCACCTGAACAGCTTTTTTCTCCTTGAGCTTAAAAATACCCAGTGCTTTTTTTTCTGCGGCGAGACTTTCAACTTTCTTTTGAAGTTCACGCATTTCGTTATACCCATCTGTCTTTTCTGGAATAGCCAAAATTTCCTTATTATGAGCCCCTATTTGCTCTGTTAAAGTTTTTTTCTCGGATTCAAGGTCAGCTTTCAATGATTGGTTTGCTGCCCAAAACTCTTCAAAACGACGTTTCATAATAAGCTCTTCGATTTCCTTTTTTCTTTTTTGAACTATAACAACCAAATCTGTTACCATTTCTTCCATACGATTTGATTGATTAATGTTATTACTCACCATACTTCTTGCTTTTAGAAATCCACCTTCAACATTGCCTTCCCATTTGTAAATTTCCTTTAACATGCGCTCGCGTTCGCTTTCAATAATTTCTCTCATGGTCGCAGAGAAAGCCTCAATATAACTACTAACCGTATTAATTGTAGTTTTTTGTTCGTCATATTCTTTTATCTCTTCTATAATATCAAATGTCCTGTTCAAACATTTCCCAATAAAATTGATAGCAGGTTCTATACCACTGCGATAATTTCCACCTAAACTAACAGAGCCACCTGTCACTCTGACAGAATCACCAGGATTATCATTGTTTAATGTATTTACAGCAGAATAATATGCGGTAAAGAACATCGGTTCCCAATTATCTGAATCCTCTAACTGGAGTTGCTCATAAAACTTAAAAGCCTGCTCAACATTAGCATCTTCTCTTGCCCTGCGGGCAACTTTGTATAAATTGTCCAATTGGGCTGAGTTTCCAACCGTAACATTTCCTGCAACCTTAGCTGTGTCCGTTACTTCATTCATCATTTTCTTTGCTTCTTCTACAGAATACTTCGTGCTACAAGACTGGCATACAAATACACCACCCTCTTTTAAGAAATCAGTACTTTCACACATTTCACAGGTAAGTTTTTTCAAAATATTCTCCTTTCAATATCTTATATCAACTATAAGCCGAAATATAAATCATGTCAACCCATTTTTACGCTAAGTTCAAAAAACTTGCACTTAACAATACATTTACGAACTTGTCCCATTCGTCCGTTCTATATTCTGGCTAAGTTTGATTGCCGCTGCTAAATCTACAATGGTACTATCAAGGTCGTTTTTGTTTATAGACTCATCGGCACAAGTAATATAATCGTTTGCATTCATGATTTTCGTTTATCCATTGTGTTTTTTCAGGGTTTCGGTTTCCTAAAACTCACACTCTTGATCCCCCTGTTATGTTGGAATTAACACATGAGAGTACCGGCAAGTGCCTGTTGGAGAGACGTTTTGAGTCCTTCATGATCCTTATCGTACTCCAAACCCTTTCTAAAATCATCGATTGCCTTTTGACGAGCACCTACCTTCCAATATTCATAGCCACGGGCGTGATATGCATTCCAAGTTGGAGAAAGGGTGATTGACACTGTGAAATCCTCAATTGATTGCTGAGAATTGCCTAGGCATCCGTACCCCATGGCACGAGTATAATACGCTTTCGCATCTTTCGGATTGAGCCGAATCCCTTCATCGCCATCCTTAACCATCTTTTCAAAAGTATCCATAAAAACCTCCAGACAGGGACTATACCTGTTACGCTTTTTGCAAATATCAAACTGACAACGGAATTATTACCAGTTTGCCGAATCAACGAATAACAGAACACCTCGTTAGCGTCTGTTTCTTATCGCTTTTATCGAAAGTTTCACGATTTGGAAGATACCGACAAAAGGACATGCATAAAGAAACAGGATCATTTTAAAAGGTGTCCATAGTGCTGTATAAAGAATCGCAAAGACAATTCCGGAAAGGAATGCCTTTATTCCATCATCTCTGCCCTGCTCGAAAGCTACCTTGAAAGCATCTGGAATTTTTTCCAACTGTCTTATGGCAAATACCAATAAAGGGAAAATACCGATACCCAATATTGCGCCAAAAAAAGCAAAAATGAATCCTGTAGTCAATGGGTCCGTTAGAACATTGTCTGCGGTGCCCCTAATCAGGCCTATGATTAGACCACCAACAAGGAAGACGGGGATAGCCAGTAGACGCATTTTTAGTGATGCACCCAGATCCGAGAGAAAATCGCCGAATGAACCGTCTTTGCCCTTAGCTGTTTTAGCCAAATTAGGATCTTCCCGTATTTCGGCATTATTAGACCTTCTATTTTTGATAAGCTCCTTCAAGTTTTCAAGCTTTTCCTGGTACTCAATATTATCAGGATCCATTGCCACAGCCTTTTCCATATTAGACAAAGCCAGCTCAAGATTACCCTCATAACCATGTTTGTCGGCACGTTCCATATATGCCGCCGCATTCATCTCTCCCATAAAAAACCTCCAGAATATAATTTTAACAGTTCCGCTATCGCAAAATATTCAAAAACAACAAGCCACACTATCAAAATCTGCGGACAGGGCGGACAAGAAATCTGGCACCACGGTAAATTGAATCATCGAAGAGCTGGCTTTGTCTTGCATACCTCACATCACCACTAAAATACCATAGCCCCAAAAGGAACTGTGATTTGGTAGCCCACTGTTCCGCCGATTTTTGAAGAAACAACCTATTCATCTTCTACTGCCATAAAAACCTCCCAAAAATTACCGCTACTGTTTTGCCGATATGAGAAACACCACAAAATGTGATATCCCCAATGTACAACAGTATTCCCTGAGACTATTCCCACCACACCCAATTTTTCACGTTTCAAGCCCATCAGTTGTAGTTTTCTTGAAACAACCGTTTCCACAATCCAAACTATCAGTCAGGATTTCCAAGCCTGATTTCGTCAAAAACAACCCGTGGCGTGTGGGCAGTGCAAATCAAACTGAACCGCGTGGCGCTTGCGTTTATGAAGGTTAACCACCCACCTGAGCCCCACTGCTCACCTTGCACTGGAGTGAACTGCCTTTCAGGGCGATCCAAATCTTGCAGGAGCACTCGTGACCATTCTCTGAATCCATGCATATGCCTACGAGATTCTCCTGGGGCACCCCTGATCTGAATAGTCATATATTCATTTTGCACCACGATGTAGTACAAAAAAACGTCAACAGCGCGGGCTCCTTGATATGCCCGTGGCCTCGGAAGGAAGGTGCGCCTACCGTTTTCCAACCTCGGCTCTGGTGTTTGGACACTTGCGACGGGGGAAGGCGCTGGTTGCACCTGTACCGGGGCTTGTGCCACAGGAGCCTGGACAGTTTGTGCTGCCAGGGTTGGACCTGGTACAGGTTGCGCTGCTGGGGCTTGTGCCGCAGCCAACCACTGCGGGACACTTCCCGCACCAGTCCTGCCGCCCTCAAGCAAAGCCTGAACACGCCTATCGTTAGCGATATCCGACCTAAAATGCACCTCAATAGCCGCACTTTGTACGTTCAGCACACGAATCGCAATCCGATAATCGCCGCCAATTTCGGTAAGGGACCCAGACACAATAGACTGCGCCCCCAACATCTGCCCTATGCTCTGCATCGAGTCGTCGCCCACCTCGCCAGAAAACTGAAAATCAAATTCGCCACGGATAAGGTCTATTTCCCTCCGATCAACCACGGTGAGCCTTCCGCTGTCCAGCAGGTTTGCCGACAGTTCGTCCAGCACGTACAGCGAAAATCGATCCGAAGGCGAGCTGAAATTAAGCAGGGCGATTTTTGATCCCGCCGAAATCCGCTCGTCAATTCGGGCGGCGGCATCCGCGATTGCCTGATCCAACGTTATGCCGTCTGGTTCTGCTTCTGGTTGCGAAGCACACCCTGCCAACAAAAGCCCGATTAGGGCAATCAAAGCAATAATGCATACAGGTTTGCTTGTGGTTTTCATATAACCCCCTTTTTCCTCTGTTCTGAAAGTTGCCTGGATATTTCCAATAGCAACCAAATTTGATTTCATACGCAGTTTTTCAACAAGTTCCCAGAAAAGTGCATGAAAATCCGCGAAATTCGGTAACACCGATATTTAATGCTATCAATTGTTTGACTCTTTGTCAAGCTATTAGTTTAATATTTCGGTATAAGATGGAAGAGCAGGAACTAAGGGGCATTTTAGGCAACAATATCAAACGTTGCCGGCTGAAAAACAACCTTTCTCAATTGTCATTGGCCGAAAAGGTGGATATATCAACCAATTTTATAAGTGATATAGAACGTTCTAAGGCGTGGGTTTCACCGAATACACTGGTTAAACTAGCTTCCGTCCTAAAAATTGAACCCTACGAGCTTTTTAAGGCGGACGCGCTTTTGACGGACACGGAAAAGGGCATTTTACAGCGTTATGCGGATGAAAATTTAAAAGCCGTTTTAAGCGTTTTTAACCAATTACGTGAAAATTAGGTTCATGCAATATTAATCCAGAAAATAACTGTGGCAGCATTTGTCCTTTGAACAAGCCCACAGGATCACTGGCTTCGACATTCAAACCATACAACTCCTTTAATACTTCGTCCCTGCGTCCAACTTGCACCTGCCGCCTTCCCATTACGCAGCCCTTTTTATACTATAATGTATGGCTAAACGGAAACAGGCAAGACCCACATACGGCCGTAGCAAAAACCAACTCTTTAAACTGTTGTACGGCCTTTACCACACCAAAATCCCGACCATGATTTGGGGGAACCCCGGCGGCGGCAAAACCAGCACCGTTGCCTTTCTGGGCGAAACGCTTGGCATACCGACAGCCATACGCTCTGGCAACAAGTCCGACCCCACCGACTTTTCGGGCATTCCCTATTTGATCGATAACAAGGGCAAGGACGAAGACGGCGGGAAAACCCTGAGGTTTTCCGAGCCCAAGTACGTTCAGCTCATGAAGGACAGCCCCGAGGGTATTCTGTTTTTCGACGAAATAACCACCTGCTCCCCGGTAATCCAGGTGGCCCTTTTGTCGATTATCCAAGACTGCCAATTCGGCGAATTTGAAATCCCAAAATCCATCTACCGGGTCGCCGCGGGTAACTACAGCAACATAACCGGCACGCACAACATGAGCCTTGCGCTGATGAACCGCTTTTGCCACATCTTTTACGAGATGGACATAGAGTTCTTTACCGACGGCTTTGTTTCCGGCTGGCAGAATTACGGACACGCCAAAATCAACAGCGACGATGCCCAGCTAAAAAAAGAAAACGACTACCGCCTGGCGGTCGTCAACTTCGTTAAACAGCACCCCGAATACCTGGACGCCTTCCCCGAAGACGGAACGGTAGCCGACCCGCACGAGTTTGCGTATCCCACGGCGCGCTCCTGGGACATGGCGGTAAAAATCCTTTCGGTTCTTGACGAAAATGAGGCGGAGTATACCAACGAACTGGTAAAGGGGTGCATAGGGGAAAGCGCCGGAGCTTTGTTTGTCAAGTTCGTCAAAGACTACAAGGGCCTTGAAATCGACATCCCCGGCTTTGTCGGCAAGGAAGACACCTTCCGCCTGCCCTACCCCGACCGCCACGACCACGTTTCCCAGATAATGACTTCCATGGTCTATTACCTGAACCATGATCCGAAAAAGTACCTGGAACTCTGGATACAGGTTGTCAAGGTTCTTCATGAAGCCTCGTACGACAACCTGATAATGAAATACTTGTACGCAAACATAAAACACCTTTTGGACAGCAAAACGATTGACCCAAAAGACCTCCGCACGTTCAGCAAGCGCATTCCCTGTTATAACCTTTTGCAGATAACGGCGCTTGAAAAGTTTTCGGGCTGGTAGCCGGCGTGGATCGCCCCCCGGAGTTCCGCCTTGTCTTGGCCGCAAGAAACGTGGGGAACGCATTTCCCTATTACGCCCCCGCCGCCGTAAGGGTACGCTTTGGGCGGGACGACGAAAACACGCCGACGATGGCCGTCAACGCTTCGCTTGTCATAAGCTATAACGAGAAATTCGTACGGAACCTGACCGACAAAGCTTTGACCGCAATCGTGCTTCACGAAATACTTCATTACATGAACGGACACCACGCGCGGTATATGAACAACAAATTAAAGGATACCCTGCCTCATGCCATCCATAATATCGCCATGGATATTGAGATAAACGAGTTTATCTACGACCTGCCGGACGATGCCTGCAAAGCGAAAAAGTTTGGCTTCCCCGAAAGGAAAAGTTACGAGGAATATCTGCTTTTGCTCAAAGACAAAACGGAAGAAACGCTGCAGGCCCTTGGCAATATGCCGGGCAATGATCTTAGCCTTGACGGCTACGGCGATACCCACGGGGCCATTCTGAACGCTTTAATCGAGGAGTGCAAAGAGAGCGAAAAAAACCGGGGGGACGAAAGCGACTTTGTCGAGACAATCCGCAGAATCGAAAAAAGAAAGTACCGCTGGGAACAGGTGTTTCAAAACATCCTTTCGACAAAAGCAACGGAAATTATGGCGGGCTTCCGGTACCGTACTTTTGAAAAGGCGAACCGCCGCTACGTGCACACCCCCGACATCATCCTTCCCGTTTTTGTAGACCGAAAAGTAAAAATATCGCTGGTTATCGTTATGGATGTTTCCGGTTCCATGGGCCATTCAATCGATAAAATGTACGGCATTATGAAAAGCATGGTTGACGTTCTGGATATGACCATTGATATTACCATACTTGAAACAAATGCCGTCGTCGTACATATCCTGCGCGGCTTTGACCTGAACAGGGATACCCTTGTAAGCGCCGATGGCGGCGGAACGGACATGGGCGCGGGGCTGCGTTATATTTGGGAACACAACATGGAGCCGGACTTGATTATGGTAATGACCGACTCATACACGCCCTGGCCCAACCCGCCGATACTCTCCGGCAAAACGGTTGTTTTGACCGACAAGCCTAAAGTTTATGACGGGCCGTATCCGATGTACCCGGTGGTGTTTGGCAAAGCTTAGGGCGTATTCACGCTACTTAAAAAACCCTTCCTGCATGGTTGCTTCTTCCAACAATTCCGGCGTTTTGTATTCTTCCGGGACATAGTGAAGGGCCTGCGGGTTTTGTTTTACCGCTTCAAGGCAGAATTCTTTGGTTCTGAGTTTTTTTGTCGCTTTCATAAACGCATTGCCATCCTGTTTTACCACTTCAAAGTAGAAGCTTTGGGTTTTGAGTTCTTTAGGCACATACTGAAGCGCGCGGATATTCCGCTTTAGTACCAAGAGGCACAGTTCCCGGGTTTTAAGTTCTTGAGGTACATGACGAAGCGCATTCCAGTCCTGCATTACCACTTTATGGCACAGCTCCGCCGTTTTGAGTTCTTTGGGTACAAACTGAAGCATGGAACCATCCTGCTTTACTGCAAGGAGGCACAATTCCCGGGTTTTGAGTTCTTTAGGCACATATTGAAGCGCACCGCTCTTTTGCCGTACCGCCAGGAGACACAGCTCCGCCGTTTTGAGTTCTTCGGGTACAAACTGAAGCATGGAACCATCCTGCTTTACTGCGAGGAGGCACATTTCCCGGGTTTTTAGTTCTTCAGGCACATATTGAAGCGCACCGCTCTTTTGCCGTACCGCCAGGAGACACAGCTCTGCCGTTTTGAGTTCTTCGGGTACAAACTGAAGCATGGAACCATCCTGCTTCACCGCCAGAAGGCACATTTCCCAGGTTTTGAATTCTTTGGGCACATGCTGAAGCATATCGCCCTTCTGCTTTACCGCTTCAAGGTAGAATCCTTGGGTTTTGAATTCCTTGGGCACAATTTTAAGCGTGCGAACATCCTGTTTTACCGCATGGAGGTAAATCTCCGCCGTTTTGAGCTCGTCGGGCACAAGTTTAAGCATGCTAACATCCTGCTTCACCGCACAGAGGTACACTTCCGTTGTTTTGAACTTGTCGGGCACGAGCGGGAAGGCCTTCACGTTTTGTTTTACGGCTTCGAGACACATTTCCTGGGTTTTGAGTTCCTTGGGTACGGCCTCAAGCGCACGGCCTTTCTGTTTTACCGCCTCAAGGCACATCTCCGCCGTTTTGAATTCTTCAGGCACGGACCGAAGCGCTTGGCCGTTCAGCTTTACCGCATGGAGGAAGCCCAGCTCCCGGGTTTTGAATTCTTTAGGCACGGCCGCAAACGCGCCGACGTTTTGCCTTACCGCCCCAAAGCACAGTTCCAGGGTTTTAAGTTTTCTAGGTACTGTCGAAAGCACAAAGCCGTCCTGCTTTGCCGCAAGAAGGCACATCTCCGCCGTTTTTAGCCCGTCGGGCACAAGCCTAAGGGCTATGTGGTTTAGCTTCACGGCTTCAAGGCAGAATTCCCTTGTTACGAGTTCTTCGGGTACCTGCCAAAACGCGCCGGCGTTTCTTCTTATTTTTTCAAGCCAGAATTCCGCCGACTCCGGGGATTGTTCCGCACTCATGGTATCAAGCCGCCTCCTTTGCTTAGTACAGTATAGGGGAAATGGCGGAAAAAGACTCGGTGCCCAGCAAGTCAGAACCCCCTGGCAAAGTCGGGGGCTTGAATTCGTGAACCGCTCAAAGCGGTTGTCTGGGAGCCGCCTAAAGGCGGCCGTGGTTGTTATCTATCTGAAAACATTTCACGCTGTTCAAACTGGTTATCCTCAGCCTCTTACTTACTTATGTATCGCCTGATTGCCGCCTCGTCCCGACCTACTGTCGATACATAGTAACCCCTTGCCCAAAAACTTTCCCCAGTGTAATTTCTCTTCCGCCCACCGTGGTTTCGCGCTATTGCTATCGCGCTTTTCCCCTTGATGTAACCCACTACCTACGCAACGGAGTACTTCGGGGGGATCGCTATCAGCATGTGAACGTGGTCGGGGCACAAGTGCCCCTCCACAATACGACATTCCTTGTGCCTCGCAAGCTCGTGGAATATTTCCCCAAGGTGCCTAGCTATCTGTCCATACAGCCGTTTACGCCTGCATTTAGGTATCCATACGATATGGTACTTGCATTCCCATACGCTGTGGTTTAGACTTCTCTCGTCCGTCATTTTTGCCTCCTGTCTTTTGAACTTTGAGCGGTTCACTGACTGGAGGCTCTTTTATATTTCCGTAAATGTCAAACATTGGGAGTCCCCCAGCAAAGCTGGGGGTTTACCCTTGTAATTAATTTCAATGTTTTTGGTTCTTCATCATATGATCCTATATGCATACATTGAACACATAAACCTTCCTTTATTTTCAAGAATTTTGCATTTTTTGTTTGAATATCTTTTTTCTTTAATACCTCGTCACAAGCCCATTTGAAAATATTTTTATCCACAAACTCTGGCAAACGGATTAACGAAATCCAATTATATGTTGATTTATTTTTAGGAGGAATTTTTTCTTTATTATCAAACCACCATAACCCTTCCAATGGTGGAACAACATAATCAAAATATCCATTAAGTTTATTATTACCCATTCTGCTCATTTTTATTGTGAATTGAATACTATACAATATTTGCATTGCTTTAGGATATTCACCATTTTTATCATTTGGATCACCTTTACCTTCAACTGCGACAAAATTCATTTCAGGAATTTCCATTATCATTGGTTTAGTTTTTGGTAAATATAAATCCTTATATTCCTCTTTATAATCGGTAACATTAGCCATAATTAATTTCCCCTTAATTCTGATATTCTAACATGGAATAAACATTTTAGTCAATATTAAATTGCTTTATTTTCAGATTATCTTAGACAAACTTGCACATAACGTTACAGGTAACTGACGTTTTGACAGCCCGAATAAGGGCTTGCATAGCAAGACCAGGGCTGGCAAAATGTGGGTGTAGGGAGGCGTGGGAATGGGCGTTAGCCCATGACCTAGCCGACCGGAACCCCGTAGTCGCCCTTCAGGGCGACGGAGCTGTTACCGTTTGTTATACGAAGTTGGGGCGTACTCTGCAATTTTTATAGTATTTATCATATTTTATACATTAATTATTGCCATTATGTAAATAATGATTTATTTTGTATGAAAGTAATAAGGTTCTATACTAAAAAAGCCATTTTACACTGTCTTTTTGGAGAGAAATGGGGGAAAACAGCTTTTCAAAGCCATAAGAAACAGTATAATATAAGCAGGAGAAAGCCTATGCCACAAGTCGAACAAATGATACGGAAAGCCGAGTCTTTACCCGCTGCTTTATTTGAGGAAGCCGATCATTATATAGATTACCTATCCCAAAAAGCCCATACCGCTTATATTGCCGAAAAACTCGCCGAAGCCGAACATGAAATGGCAAAACCCGATGCAAAATGGCTTACAGAAGAAGAATTCTGGGAAGAAGACGATTGAAATATAGTGTTAAATTTTTGATACTTGCTATTGAAGATAAGAAAGAGATAAAATCCTATCTATCAAAGTTTTATCCAATAACTCCAAAACGCTTTACGACAGCACTTAAAAAACATATTTCCAATTTGAAAGAAAACCCTTATATGTATCCAATTTATCCAGAAAAACCAGACTACCGCCGCATGACTGTTGATAATTATATTGTATTGTACAAAATCATTGAAGAAGAAAAAAGAATAGAAATCATCCGTATTTTAAGAGCTTCATGGGATTTACCAGAATATTTATAATTCTTTCTGCGCCTAATAAATAATGGTTGGTCTATTTTTTTATATTTAAATTAATATTTTATTGTATTCATTTTATTTTTCCAAGCCAGAATTCCGCTGACCCTGGGGATTGTTCCGCACTCATGGTATCAGGCCGCCTCCTTTGCTTAGTACAGTATAGGGGAAATGGCGGAAAAAGACTCGGTGCCCATCAAATTAGGCTTCGTCTTCGTTATCGTGATTTTTGAAAGCTGCGGCTTTGAAAAAGTCTGCGAAAATGCCTATATTTGAAGGATGAACCCAAAACCGTTCCTGTTTTTACTGTTTTTCGTCCCCGCATTTTTGCCGGCCCAGCCCTTGTATTCCCCCACCTGGGGTTTCCGCCTGGATCTGCCCCCTGGCTACGAGTATATCGATGGTAACGCCTTCGACCGTTTTTCGTTTGAAGGCCCCAGCAATGCAATGTTCGACATACTGGTATACAACGGGGTTTACCCTAGCCTCGTGGATATGGTTGATGATGTAAACCGCCGCCTGGGGAACACGGGAAACGTTTCTTTTTTCGAGTACGGGGGCAGGGAAGCCGTCATCATTGAACTGCTCTTTGGAGGCATGGAGGGCTGGGCCCTTGGCCTGGAACTGGACGACGAAGGAATGGTTGCAGGAAGCCCTCCCCTACTGCTTGCCCTTGCCTATGCCCCCATTGGCACGGAGAACGTGGACTTGCTCCACATTTCCGCCCTGAATTCCATAGCACCTACCATAGCGGAAACCCGCCGCCCAGGGCCTATCATGGAGTTCGCCTTTCCCCGTGGGGAGTACCTCAGAATGCCCCTTGCCGGCGATATGGGTTTGACCGCCATGATTCGGGAGAACGATGCATATGCGGCGCAGGCCTTGATTGACCAGGAATTCCTTGTGCTCACCCTGTTCCAGCATTCCAGGTACTGGCAGGAAGCGTGGAAACGGTTTTACAGGATGATTTACCGGGACTCGTGGGATCGGGTGTCGGATGCCGTCTTTCAGCTTGAACGGGAGCTAAACAGGGGCGGTGCGGCCCGTGACGAGGATATCGGCGCAAGCGAACGGGCCTTCGCCCAAAGGGCCTTGAACTTTGTGCAGGGCTTCTACTACGAGCGGGATTTAGACGGCAGCGATTTTATCAACCTGGTTACGGCCGTTACCGAAGGCAGGGGCGACTGCGACAGCCGCGCCATGCTGTGGGCAATGATTCTGGCGCAGGCAAACATTCCGTCGGCGATAATGGTTTCTCGCCACTACTCCCATGCCATGGGCCTGGCGGACATTCCAGGCATAGGCGCCCGTTTCGAGGCCGGGGGCGTAAGGTGGCTGGTGGCGGAAACCACGTCCAATGTGGAGATAGGGCTTATCGCCGCAAACAAAAGCACCATCGAAAACTGGATAGGCGTGTTGTTCGAGTAGCCCTTACAGCCTCCAGGCCTCGCCTGTGTCGCTCTGCATTCTAACAGTTCCTGCCTGAATGTCCAACACGCGAACATTCAGGCGGCGCAAGACACCAGTTCCAGATATGGCAACAACGACAATTGTGTTTGCCCCGGCGGCATTGCCGATGCTTATAAAGTCGCTGTCCGCCACAATGCCGTCCAGGTGAATGCCCTGCTCGGTCGCAATTAGGTTGATCAAGCCGCGCTCGACAACGGTTATGTTGTCGCGGATAAATGCGGATGTCATGTCGTCAACAGCATCGCTTGCCAGGCTTCGATCCGTCGTCGCATTGTTGTGGAGCCACAGCCTTGCGTCTGCGGGAAGCACCCTGTGCATTTCCCTTAGCGCATGTTCGATTGCCCCAGCCCTTGCCCTGGCCATTTGGAGGTCAAGGGAGATTACGGTTCCACTTGCCGTAATCATATCCTCGCCGTGCATCACCGCTCCCAATGCGGATCTTCTGGTTATTTCGACGTTCCTGATTTCCACATTGTTGCCGTACAGCAGCCTGGCCCTTGTCAATAACCTGTCATGTGCCGTTGCGATTATCACTTCACGGCTGCTTCCTCTATTTATCTGAAATTCCGCATCCACATTTCCGATAACCGCATCCCTATCTTCTACGGTTAAGGGGCTGTCTACAGGAACCGTTGCGCACGAAAAGAGAAGTCCCGCAACGAGTAAGGCAAAAACCATCTTTGGAACAGAACCTTTCATATGACCTCCACAAACATATGCATATAACGCCTGCGCCTGGGGTAAGTCCGAAAACTGGAACTTACACCAAACGCCGTACGTTCCTTGTCTGATGTAGCGTAAAAACTAGTCGGGACTTGCAATTTACTCACGCTGGGGAGAAGGCATTGCGGCAAATTGCACGGCAAGACCTGTTAAAGTGTACGTGCGCGAAGCAGCAAAGATAAAGAAATTGCTATCAACCCTGTCAATCTGCACACCGATGACGGCATTTGTATTCGGGAACTGCCTTCTTGCCTCTGCAAGAAGGGCGGCATAAGTTGCTCGCCCTCTCGTAAGTCTAAGGAGCTGCGCCGATGTACCACCAATCACGGGAATGGCAGGAAGAAAAGCACCAAGGATGAGCGTTCGCCTCTCTTCCACTTGCACTACACCCAAGATGGTATAATCGCGAGTATCCTCGCCGTCAGGCAACATTAGCTGCTGATCCCAACCTGGGTTTACCGTCGAAGCACTTGCGCATCCCGTCATCGAAAACCCGATTACCGCCACCGCGACGATAATCCCCAAAAGCTTAAAGTTGTTCCTCATAAAAAACTCCTTTGCAACACTTAGGCGGTTGCAGACCTATTTCAAGCCTCATACGAAGCCTGTGGAAAATGATAATGCCCTATCACGGGAAACCGACCACGCCTACCATTGAGGCTGTTGTACGGTAACGGTTGCTTCCCCGCTAATCTGGGGCCATGTATTAAACGTCGAAGTTGCCCGAACCGTAAGCTGTGAGGCTGTTTCGTTGGTAGCCACGGTAAGACGACCAGCGGTGGAAATAGAAGTTCCCCATGCACTTCCACCCACAACTGTCCACGTAACGGTAGTCGGATGGTTATTGACTCCTGCAACCGTGGCAGTAAAATCCTGGTATCTGCCCCTTACTATGGTGGCAGATGCAGGGTTCACCGTAACACCAGTTACGGTTGGCTGTGGCACAGTTACGGTTGCCGTTCCTTGCTGGTTCCTGTTAAGGGTTGAGGTAGCAGTTATCGTAAGAGTTGCATTAGTTTCACTAGAAGCTACCACAAGACCACCGCTGGAATTGATATGTGTACCTCCCCATCCCGAAACCGCCCATTCAACACTCTGCGGTGGGTTGTTGGTTCCTAAAACCGTGGCGGTAAAGTTCTGCATTCCACCTCTCGCAACAGATACGGTCGCAGGGCTTACCGTTATCCCAGTTACTGTGGGTCTAGGCGGTTCATCCTCCGAGAATAAAAAACAGCCACTCATTGAAAACCCGATTACCGCCACTGCAACGATAATCCCGAGAAACCTAAATATGCTTTTCATGTGAAACTTCCTTCCGAAAAGCCGAGTTTGTATTGGCAGGTGAAAACCACCAGGCCAATACAGGATTATCAATCGCTTTTCTTCAAAAGTCAACCCAAAGACAATAAAAATAAATATCAACCCTAAGACAGTTTGCCTAAAAGGCTATGTCCCCATATCATTGCTTAATAGACAAGCGGATCATGACAGATATCAAGCAATTGCTGGCATTTAACATAAAGCAAAACCGGCACAGGCATGGCATCTCCCAAGCCAAGCTCGCCGAAAAGGCGGAAGCGTCCACACAGTACATCTCCATGGTTGAATTGGGAAGGAAGTTCCCCAGCGCCGAAATGTTGGAGCGGTTGGCATCTGCTTTGGAAATTGACAGCCTGGATCTGTTTTCCCCTCCCCCTTTCCCGGAAGGAACCCTGCACAAGCTTCAAACAGCGGTTTTGGCCGATTTAGAGAAGGCAATAGCGAAATCTGTCAGCAAGGCGGTACAGGATACGGTTTCTTCCGTAATTGCCAGGTACGCAATGGAATCAAAAACTGGGTAGGGGCAGGATGGGAACAGTGGTCTTTGGGGGCGACGGACTGCGACCTGCTCCACAGCCGCCCCCAGAAAAACACTTTATCGTGGGCTGCCCAGAGGAATTTCCGTGCTCCTGGCCTCTTTTTGGGCAAGCATTCTTTCCACCTCTTCCACGGTGTACCCCTGCTTGAAAAGGCCGAGTATCTTAGCCTCAACCTTGGCTTCCACTCTGGCGGTTAGGCCGACTTCCTCAAATATCTGGTCCAAAGTCAAGGTGTCATCGCTCATCTCATACGCCTCCCTCAAACTTTTCTTGTTCGCCCTCATTATCGCGTCAAGGTATGCGCCTATGCGGCTCGGCTCGACTTGCCCCGACGCGATATCTCGGTCATTACCCTCCGCCATTCCTGCACGCCAAGCTTGTTGTCCAGGCCCCTAAGCCACAGGTTCCCCTCGGCGGAAAGCTTCCTGTTGTCGATTATCTGGATCGGCAGAAGATCCCCACTAACAATATAAACCCCAGGCCATTTTTCTTCAACAGCGTATCCGCAGGCTTCACGTAGATGGGCGATTAGATCTCGGGGATGGTGGCTTTCCACGAAGGTCACCGTCATGTCGCTTATGTCCGCATCTTCCTCAATGGCCGCATATATGCGGGCGTATCCGCAGACCTTGTGGAAATCCCTGACCGAAACGTAGTCGGTCGGGCTTTTGTATTCCACGATGTTGTCCCTGCGGAATATCGCGGCAATGTTCTTCTTGAGGGCCACGCCCCGTGCCTTCTTGATGATCAGGACATCTATCCTCAAGGGTTCCGTGTTTAGTGGGTGCTCGGAGATGAATTGCAGGTCGTCGGCGTAGTCATCCAGTTCCATCCTGATTGCGTCGAAGAAGGCGGGGTGCCATGGTATGTCGTCTGGGTTGCCGTTCTTTTTTTTCGGTTCACTGTCTGTGCTCACTGGCAGAGTATAGCTTTTTGCCGTTAGGTGGTATAGTGCGCATGGTTGTGCAGGCGGTACAGGACACGGTTTTTTCCGTAATTGCCAGGTACGCAATGGAATCAGCAAGCCCACCCTAAAGGCTAAACTTGATCCGTAATTCTGACACAACATACGGCGAAACCTTGAAATCATCCTGGTCTCACGCTATCCTTACATGCAGGATGTGCAACAGTGAGAATCTTCAAGAACACGTGGTTTGAGCGGTTTGCCGAAAAAGAAGGGGTTGCGGACGACAGCCTAAAGGACGTAGTGGATCAACTAGAGACGGATCAAGCTGACGCTAATTTAGGAGGTGGAGTCTACAAAGTAAGGATAGCCCGTCCTGGCGAAGGAAAGTCTGGCGGTTATCGGGCCATCGTGTTTTTCAGGAGCAGGGAACGGACATTTTTCACATATGCCTTTGCCAAATCCGACAGGGGCAACATAGATAGGGGTGAGCTGCGGGTCGGCCAAGGATGCTTTCTCGTTGACTGACAGGCAAATTGAAGACCGAATAAAACAGGGAACTCTTATCGAGGTTTTCCAAGGGGCTGGACATGAGATACAAAAGCGAAATTTATAGGGCAATGCATGAGGATGCAATGGCGGACTTTGAGGTAGGGGCAATATCCGAAGCCAGAATGCGAGAATATGACGAGATGTGTCTCGTTCGGGAACCCGAAACGAATGAAATAGAAAAAGCCGTGGTAATGGAAAACGCCACCGCCTAAAGCTTTGGGGCGACAGCCTGCGACCTACTCCACAGCCGCCCCAGAAAAACACTTATCGTGGACTGCCCAGAGGAATTTCGGTGCTCCTGGCCTCTTTTTGGGCAAGCATCCTTTCCACCTCTTCCACGGTGTACCCCTGCTTGAAAAGGCCGAGTATCTTCGCCATGCCCTTCGCCTCGCCCCTGGCTTCACCTCTGGCCTCAGCCTTGGCTTCCACTCTGGCGGTTAGGCCGACTTCTTCAAATATCTGGTCCAAAGTCAAGGTGTCATCGCTCATCTCATACGCCTCCCTCAAACTTTTCTTGTTCGCCCTCATTATCGCGTCAAGGTATGCGCCTATGCGGCTCGACTTGCCCTGACGCGATATCTCGGTCATTACCCTCCGCCATTCCTGCACGCCAAGCTTGTTGTCCAGGCCCCTAAGCCACAGGTTCTCCTCGGCGGAAAGCTTCCTGTTGTCGATTATCTGGATCGGCAGAAGATCCCCTCTAACAATATAAACCCCAGGCCATTTTTCTTCAACAGCGTATCCGCAGGCTTCACGTAGGTGGGAGATTAGATCTCGGGGATGGTGGCTTTCCACGAAGGTCACCGTCATGTCGCTTATGTCCGCATCTTCCTCAATGGCCGCATATATGCGGGCGTATCCGCAGACCTTGTGGAAATCCCTGACCGAAACGTAGTCGGTCGGGCTTTTGTATTCCACGATGTTGTCCCTGCGGAATATCGCGGCAATGTTCTTCTTGAGGGCCACGCCCCGTGCCTTCTTGATGATCAGGACATCTATCCTCAAGGGTTCCGTGTTTAGTGGGTGCTCGGAGATGAATTGCAGGTCGTCGGCGTAGTCATCCAGTTCCATCCTGATTGCGTCGAAGAAGGCGGGGTGCCATGGTATGTCGTCTGGGTTGCCGTTCTTTTTTTTCGGTTCACTGTCTGTGCTCACTGGCAGAGTATAGCTTTTTGCCGTTAGGTGGTATAGTGCGCATGAAAGGGTTCCTAATTTGGCAATTCCAGTGTATAATGTGGGTATCCAGGAATCCCCTAATTACAGGAAATAAGGAGGGCAGCATGAAAACGGTATGCGGCATAGACTTGGGAACCCAAAGTTGCAAGGTCGTTGTTTACGATTATGAAAACAGGAAGATCATAGCCGAATCGTCGGCGCCTGTCGAGATGATTGCGGAAAATGATGGTACCAGGGAGCAGAAGGCCGAATGGTACGATGAGGCCGTAAAAACCTGCTTCGGTAAAATCGACGGGGAGATAAAAAACACCATTGCCGCCATCGGTGTGTCGGGCCAGCAGCACAGCCTTGTACCGCTGGACGCGGGGGGAAAGCCGGTCTACAACGTAAAGCTCTGGTGCGATACCTCCACCGTAAAAGAATGCGAGGAGCTTACCGAAATGGCGGGCGGCGAAGCGGAGCTTATCGCCAAGGCTGGCTTGCCCATGCGCACCGGCTATACCGCACCAAAGATTCAATGGCTCAAAAACCACAAGCCCGAGGCATTCGCTAAAATACGGCACCTCCTTTTGCCCCACAACTACATCAATTTCCTGTTGACGGGTGAATACAGCGCCGAATACGGCGATGCTTCCGGAATGGCCGTTTTTGACGTGCGCAAACGCAAATGGGCCCCGGAAATCTGCAAGCTGATTTCGCCAGAGCTTGAGTCCTGGCTGCCGCCTTTGGTAGAGTCGGGTGCCCTTGCAGGCAAGGTTTCAAAGGCGGCGGCGGCACTGTACGGCATTCCCGAAGGGGCTTTGGTTTCGTCGGGCGGCGGGGACAATATGATGAGCGCCATCGGAACTGGCACTGTACGGGACGGCGTTCTTACGATGAGCCTGGGAACTTCCGGCACCCTGTTCGGCTTTTCGGAAACACCGGTGATTGATCCTACCGGGAACCTTGCCGCATTCTGCTCCTCGACGGGTGGCTGGCTACCCCTGATGTGCACGATGAACTGCACGGTGGCAAGCGAGGAATTCCGTGCCCTGTTCGGCCTGGACTTGCAGGCATTTGGAAGCGAGGCCGAAAAATCCCCCGTAGGGGCTGGGGGAATCATCGTATTGCCCTTCTTCCACGGCGAGCGTACCCCCAACCTTCCCAACGGCAAAGCCAGTATCAACGGCATTACTGCGGCGAACTTTAAGCGTGAAAACCTCATCCGTGCCGCATTCGAGTCGGCGATTTTCGGCATGAGGATTGGGCTTGAGGGCTTCAACGAGCTGGGGTTCAAGGCAAGGGAGATACGGCTTACCGGCGGTGGCTCGAAAAGCCAGCTTTGGCGGAACATAGCCGCCAACGTTATGAACCTGCCCGTAAGGGTTCCCTCCGGAACCGAGGCTGCCGCGATGGGCGGGGCAATTCAGGCCTTGTGGTGTTTCCTGAACAATTCGGCCGCAGCGGATGGAAATGCAACGAATGTTTCGATTAAGGACTTGGCCGAGGAACACGTCGCGCTGGAAGGCGGTGCCACAATTACGCCGGACGAAAAGACGGCTGCAACCTACAACAGGATATACGAGGACTACTCGCGGTATCTTGGGGTCGTAAGCCCACTGTACAAATAGTACCCCGGCAAATGATCGAAAAGCCCCGTGGATGCAAATCGCACGGGGTTTTTTGTCATACAGGCTGCTTATCTGGTTAGCAGAACAACAGTAATCGTGGTGGATATAATTGAAAGCAAGGTTGTTATCACCGGCGCGTACTGGTTAAAGAAAAACAGCGCGTGGTTTGTGCGTGCGGTAATGACCGTCTCTGGAGTTATTGGATCGCTTAAGCTTAGTCGCCTTCCGTTTACGTCGATTATGGTAATTTGGTCACGGGCATTACGGCCTGCCACAAACCCACCAGCCAAAGCGATATAGTAATCCCAGCCACGGCCGGGGATAAAGGGGAAACGCCCAGGATTCATGACAGCCCCTGCCACTGTAACAAAGAACTGCCTGAATGGAATAATAAGTGTATCACTGTCTTCCACCATAACCTCGCCACGGTAGGAAGCATCGAAAAGGGCACGATCCAGGTTTATGGGGATGTGCTCGCCAGACCTACGTACTATGTAGGCATTCTGGGTATCCGACACTGCGGAAAACCAGTGGGCATTACGGCGAACCATGGCAGCATAGGTTTCACCAACATTGAATCGTGCTATAACCCGGTTCGTGGTAACAAGACCTACATCATCTACATTTATATTCACAGCCCCTTCCACAAACACAACCGGCATTAACTGGGTAGTCGGAGGAACACTTATAAGGTCAAAATTTTCCAGTGGAAAATTTTGTTCCAGATCGCCCCTTGTCAAAAATATCCTATCCCCGGAAACGTCTTCGCTGTTTACGCGCCGAACCATCTCTATTCTGGTTGGATCGGCAAGCGGTGTAAAACCGTTGCCATAGAATTCGATTAGTTCCCTAATGTTTTCCCCGTCCAGTAATTGATAGGTTCCAGGGCGTTCCACCTCGCCTTGAATGGTAACAAGTCGGCTAGCCCGGTTAAATGTGATTAGATCCCCAGGCCTAAGGTAAGGGTTTTGAGTCTGGTCGCCCAAACGCTGGAATCGAAAGAGGTCGTATGCTCGTACCTGGCCATTGATAGACCTGATCGAAATATTGCGAATGGATGCAAGCCTGGTCAGGTTATCGTCAATCAGCGAAGACAGCCTGCTCAATCCCCAGGCAGAACGTTCCCCCGCTGTATTCACCTCACCATTGACAAAGACCCTGAAAACCGCTGGCTGGGTCAACACCAATTGGGGGCCGCTCAATGGGTGGTTACGCGTAACAAGATCCTCTATTTCAGTTCTTACACTGGCAAAGGTTCTTCCCGTTCCGTTCACAATCCCCAGGTTTGCGACACGAATACGGTGAGCTGTATCCACTACTATTACGTATGTAATAGTAGTGGGGCCAATCGAAAAAACCAAGGTATACACATCCCCAGGCGTTACTCTGTAAGTAAGGCTGGAACGAGCCAGCGTAAGCATATGCTCCGCCGCCTGGGGAGAAAGAAACGGTTCGTCAATTGTCCCCATTCCCTCTTGAGCAAATCCATGCAATTTAAAACTGATAAAAATTATAGAGGCAATGGCGAAAATACGCCTATACATTTACTCCTCTCAACTTTGCCATGGCCTCGGGATCCTTTCTGATGTTGGAAATGGCGTTCAAAGCAAAGGCCAAAAACACCGAGAAAAAACCAGCAGCAAGGGAGACAATGATACAAATGAGGCCACGGCTTGGGCTCGACTTCATGTCCGGTGCCTCCGCCAGCTCCAAGACCTGAAACATAGGGGTTTCACTTGCCATAGTAACCTTTAGCATCTCATTCTGGACTCTAAGCTGGGTATAAACCTGCCGCATTGCTCCCAGCTCCATGGCAATTCTGTTAATGTCCGCAGTGATAGCCGGGAGGGAGCTGCCGCCAAAAGGGGCGAAAGCAACTGTCTGTTCGAGTCTTCGGCTTTCGTCTTCAAGGCGAAGAATATCCTGGAAAACGTTGACTAGGTTCACTTCCAAGTTTTCAAGCTCGATCCTGTTTCTGTCAAGGCCAAGCGAGTCAAAACGGTTTTCCAGATATCCAACAGTGAAATTGACAACATCCCTTGCGAAGACAGGATCCCTGTCGGTAAAACTGACCGTTAGGACACCGCTTCTTTCATCAAAGCTTGCCCTTAAAAGCCTTCTAAGCGCAGCACGGCTTGATGCCCTAGGGTGTCTTTCAATTTCGAACCGTTCAATCAAGCCAAATTCATCCACCACCGAATCGAGTAGTGAATGGGTTCCAAAGAGAAAAACGGCAAGGTCGCTGTAGGTTGCGCCTGTCCTTACCCCCCCAAGCCCGGCAAAGGCCGCAAGCCCCCCCATCTGAACAGCACCCGGTGAAGAACTGTCGTCGATAAGCATCAAGGCCCTTGGAGTAAATACATCCGGAAGAGGGGATACTTCGGGCGGCAATACAATAGTGATAATCGAAAAAACGACAACGCCTACCATGGCAGACAGGGTTATCACAATTATCATTACTTTTCGACGCCAAAGTACGGCAAAAAGGTCGATAAGGCTTATCTCGTCATTTTCTTTCCTGGTTTCTTCCATAAGCAAACAAATCCTCGCTAACCGCTCTCCAAGCCCCAATTGGGCTTTATAAGGCTATACTTAATTTATAAATAGTATACGATGTCTTTTGTTACATCAAGGGGGTACGGACTTCCTCATAAAATTATGCTTCAGATTGAAATGTCACTCAAATACACCAAGGCAAAAACGCAAGCCCCAAGCATTCACCGAATGGCTTTATGCGAAATAATACACGCTAAGCGCAAAGAGAGATTGTGCCAGGAAATAGCAGATCAGCAATACCACCTCCCGCCTGCCAGTGGCTGGGCTTGGAACAAACGTACCAGAAACTGGAAAGTTGTTCTTCGCCAGTAATGTATCGGAAATCACGAACAGAATGCCAGCAACAAGCAGGATTGACCCACCAGGGAACACGGAAAAGGGCATAGTAACGGAAATGCTTAACATGTATGTTATGGCGGCGCTGTAAACGAGCACTGGAACAAATAGCTCTTTCAGGTTTGCACGGTTCCTTAACAGGACGATGAAAACAACCGCATACAGGGCAACGAAAATTAGGGCGCTAGCCAGTACCAGCCTGGAAACGATAATCAGTGCCGCAATATAGCACAAATGCCCCAGCCCAAAAAAGAACATTCCTGCCTTAAGCCCCAGCTTGTCCTGCTTGGAAAGGCTTATGGCAACATCCCCGGAAAGCCCCATGGCAAGCCCGGCTATGATCAGCACGGAGAAGACGGAAGGCTGCCCGAACCTGCCCAAGGTTCCTATAAGGGCCGCACAAATAATGATCCACGTGGAAACACCCTTTAGAATCGTCGCAGCCACCGTTGGCCTTTCCTCCGCACGGTGTTTGACGTATATGAAGAATGCGGCACAGGGAATAAGCAATACGTACATGATTATCACAGACAATGGTATGGAATAAGTCGTCATGAAATCACTTCCTATTTTTCGTCCCCTGCTTCGGTTCGCCAGAACTTGCTCATTATAAGCATTATCGCCAGCGCACCCAAGAATGAACCCAGGGTGTTGGCAACCCAGTCCCAGACGTTGCTGTGTCGGCCCGGGACAAAATACTGGTGTATCTCGTCTATTGCGCCGTAGACGGAACCAATCAGTGTTGTCACTAGCAGAGCCAAGCGAGGGCGGCGTTTCCAAAAGGCCTGGGGTATCCAAAGCCCTATGGCAAAACCCAAAGCCCCGTAGGCAAGCAGGTGCTGCAATTTATCCCAAGCCAAAACTCCAGGAGGCTGCGGCAAAGTGGATTGGGACGAAAGGAACCAAAGGGTCCCGGCAATCAGCGGAGCTGGAAGCCGCAACAAAATCGTCTTGAAAAGTATTTGCACTAAAACCTCAAAAGGGTGTTTGGGGTACTAAGGCCAAAAAATCAACCATGGCATATTCCAATTTATTCCGTACACCCTTCCAGGCCTAAGTTCGCCGTAAAAATGGTTCAACAGTTCAGACACCGGAACCAGTTGATAGCCGCTGGCGATGAGCGCCGGTATTACACGCTCCATTGCCGCCGCCGTTATGTCGAGTGTGTCGTGCATCAGGATGACGGATCCGTCCCTTACCTCGTTCATTATGGTGTTATACACTGCATCGGCATCAACTTCTGGCCTCCAGTCGTTGGTGTCCAGCGTCCAGTTTACCATGGCATAGCCCAATTCGGCGGAAACGCTTACAACCCTCTGGTCTAGCAGCCCAAAGGGCGGGCGGTAAAAGCTTTGCGGAATGCCGGTAAGCTGTTCTATTACCTCGCTGGTGCGTCGTAACTCTTCCGTTATTTCTTCGTCGGTTAAAGTGGTGAGTTCCGGATGTGTCCAGCTATGGCCTGCAACTTCACTGCCCATATCGACCGTGCGTATTACCGTGTCTCGCCACGGCGCAACATTGCGGCCCAGCACAAAAAAGGTCGCTCGACCACCGTGCTGTTCCAATATATCCAAGATGCGATCGGTATAGGGGCCTGGGCCGTCATCAAAGGTAAGAGCCACCATGGGCTTTCTATCGCCCACACCTGGGGCACGATCCGCCTGGCTACGGCATCCCGTAAAAAACAGTGCCAAAGCTATACCCAATACCGCCATCATTGCGGATATTTTCGATAATCTACCGTTCTCCATAAGCCCCTCTTGACCAAAGCGTATCATGAAAGTGGGATTTGGTCTATTACAATAATTCCGCCCTTCCGACTTTTTTGATCTGTTCCACAACTTCCCGAACTTTCTGGGTTTGGCCCTTTCTGGTTATAAGCGCCGTGGCAGGGGCACCGTTTTTGCCCGATCGAATTACCACGATTAGGTCTTCAACCCCGGCGAGTGCAACCGGAATGTCGGAATCCACGTAACATGTTTCGCCGGAAGCGCTGAATACCTGCGATTTGTTGTTTCCGCATATTTTTACATATTCTTCCCAGTTGCCGATATCAATCCAGTCAAAATTTGTGCGAACCATAACGGTATTTGGGCATTTTTCGGCGATTGCGTAGTCGAACGAGATGCTTTTGGTTTGGCGGTATGCCTTGTCCAGGCCTGGCCAGGCATTCAGTACCTGTACGCCGTCCAAAACGCTAAAGGCATCGGGTGGGGGAGGGTTAAGTTTTGCGAAGGGCAGAAGCACATCCGGCGCAAGGCTACGGAATTGTTCCGCCATGAATTCGGAAGAAAATGCGAACATTCCCGAATTCCAGAAAAAGCGTTTGCTTGCGGCATATTTTTTAGCCATCTGTGGATCGGGCTTTTCGTGGAAGGCGCTTACCCTGCTCAGGCCGTCTGTGGCCACAGCCTTGCCGCTGCCAGTTTCTATATAACCGTAGCCTGTCTCGGGGCGGCTTGGCGGAATCCCAAACACGACAAGCTTCCCCTTGTTTGCGGCCGCCGCAGCCGCCGCAGCATCGGCCTTAAAGGCTTCCAGTGGTTTTATAATGTGATCGCTTGTAAGGACGAGCATGCTTCTTCCACTGCCGCTTAAAAGCGAATAAGAAACCGCACAGGCCACTGCCGGTGCCGTGTTTTTTGCGGTGGGTTCACCAATCACAAGCAGGCGCTTTTTTTTGCCAGCACTCAATTTTGCGGTATCCGCAATTACATGGGGGACATGGGATTTTCCAGCAATAATAATAACCCTGCCATCACTCTTGGTAAGCGCAAGGGCCCGTTCCACAGCCATGGAAAAAAAACTTGTTTTTCCCGAGGCAGGCAAAAATTGTTTTGGCAGTCGGGAACTGCTTGCGGGCCAAAGCCTCGTGCCAGAGCCGCCTGCCATGACCAGACAGTCATTGAACATAACAAAACCTCGAATGCGCTAGAAGCGCAGGGCTTCAACCATGTAGCGAATGTCGTGGGTATTCCCGGCAACACGCCTCATCTCTATAACGAAAATCATCGATTCGCCCGATGGGGATATAAGCACCTGCCTAATACGATACGACAGAATGTCGTTCCGCCAAATACCAGGCGAGCCAACGGTAAAAGCCCTTGTCTCCCCACGCGCATTGGTGCGCCTAAGGTTTATATGGAACGACGAGCGGACATTTGTACGGGGGCCTTCTATCCTTTCCACAAGCGTCGCCTCGAAAGTACATCCAGACGCAAAATCCCTGAACGAAATCGGCCTGTTATCGAGTGCGGGATCCCCAGCTAAGGCAATGTACAAGGGCTGTCCCTGGTTGGGAAACACAACCCCATAGCGTTCGGCCAGGGGCGCATTTCTGGCAATCAACGAGTGCATTGCACCCGAGCCGCTCTGCCCTGCCACTATCGGCCTGTCGTGGATATAGGAAGTCCTGCCCCCCGGGACAAAATCATTCCTGGCAACATCAACAATAAAAAGGTCGGCCCAGGGCCTTAAAGTGCCAGATCTTACCCCGTACTGGGCAAACATGTAGATGCTGCCGTCCGCGGAGAAACCAAGGTTAACAAAAGATGCCGAATCGCCAGCCCAAAGAGCCGATCCGCCTGATATCAGCAACCCTGCCAGCGCACAAAGAACTCGTTTGAACATAATAAAAGTCCTCCCTATCATTGATTATCGGACGGAAAAAAAAAGTCTTGAGAAAAACAGCGGCAGTGGCTATGCTGAATGTATGACCCTGTCCAACAGGAACGCTGTTTTCAAAGCTGGAATCATCCTTTCGTCCCTTTGCCTGCTTATAGGTGTCGTCGCCTCGGTAGAGACAATCCCCGTTTATGCGTACATGGAGGCGGAAACGACCCTGCGCCCCGAAGGTTTTTTCCATACCCTCCTGGGAAGGCATTTCGAGGCAAGGCTGCTTGCGGTGCATTTCATCGTCCTGTTTTTGCCCCTGTACTCCCTGCTAACGATTGCGCTGATTTATTTCTTTTTCGAAAAAACCCAGTCGCCGGAAATACTTTTCGTCGCTTTTTTTGCGGCATCCTTTGCCCCCGAAATACTGCGCCTGGTTCTGCCCCTGGGACAGGTTTACGAAATACCTTCGCTGTACCTGCTTGCGGCCTCGAGGATAATCCTGTTCGGCAGGTACTTCGGCATTTTTTCGCTGTTCGCCGCAAGCGTACATGCCGCAGGCTACCACTCGCAGGAACAACGCAACGCCATTCTTATTATAGTAGCAACCACGCTGTTTGTCGCACTCAGCATTCCCGTAGACACCCAGACTTGGGATTCAAGCCTTGCCATGCTCAGCGGTTACGTCTCTATGTTCAGGCTTATCGAGATTGGCACCTTTCTTATAACGGCGGCCAGCTTTTTTATAGCGGCATGGCCACGCGCTTCCAGGGGGTTTATCTTTATCGGCCTAGGTTCCGTCCTTGCCCTTCTTGGCAGGGGCATTCTTCTACGTGCCGACACCTGGGCAGGATTGCCAGTGGGAATGTTCCTTCTTGCCGCAGGCACATGGCTTATCTGTACCAGGCTCCATAAGATCTACCTTTGGCTATAACCGAAAGCTGGGGCAGGCATAAAAAATGCCCCTGCAAAACCTAGATCTTGCAGGGGCGGGAGGAAGAAAGTCAAGGCCTAAAACTAGAACAAAACCCACTGAACGGCAAGCCCCACGGCCAGGGGAAGGACAATATTGTCGTAGTCTTCCAAGGGCAGGGCTTCCACGGCGGTGGCGACAAATGCGGCGGTCAGGGCAACCAGGTAGTTCTGCGAAATCAGGTAGACGGAAAGGCCGGTTGCGACAAAGCAGGCAGCCGAACCTTCGACGCTCTTGCCGAAAAGAAACGCGGGGCGAATCCTGCCGAACAGCCTTCCCGCAAGGCTGGCGAAACCATCGCCAAAGGCCAGGGCGAAAATACCCGCGCTTGCGGCCGGCAAGGGAAACAACAACAGAGCCAGCGTTGCGCCCAGTCCCAGGGTTACGGGGCCAAACACAAAGCGGCCTGCGTCCCTTTCGCGTGAAGCCATCCTGGTAATGGAGGAAACCACAGGAATTTTTACGCCCGAAAACCTAAGCAGTTCCATGAACGTATAGGCGGTAACACCTACAAGTAATGACAGTATGGTAAAGGGAAGGCTTATAGTAGCCATCCCAGGGCTTACAGCAATAAGAAAATGCAAGGACTTTCTGACAGCCTCGGACTTTGCTTCGGTAAGGGTTATCGCCTGCCCATCAACACGAGTGAAGGGAAGAGATAATGCAGCCTTTTCTAAAGTTACTTTTTCCATACCGTATACATAGCAAATTCCGTGCCAAGTCCACCTTCAATAGCGAAAAATATTTCGTATTGAAGGTGGGATGCATAAATTACCACAAAAATCAACGATTTAGCCGCAAAACAACTTGCTTTTGGCATTCAATCTGTAATTTAAACATCATGTTTTCTGCCCAAAACACCGATACTGGGGACGGAAGCCAGCTCGCTTTGCCCAAGTGTATGAAAAATGATATACTGGGAATTCAAAATATACTATGCTGCCATGCTCCATTGAAGGTTTCTCGCCTGCGTTGGTCGCTTGGTAAGTTCCGAAGAATGGAAAATGATATGCCGAGAACTCAAAAAACGCCATGATAAGTTCAATTGATGATCTGCCGACTGTGTTAGCGGATTCCGTAAGTTTCGAAGAAAAGGAACATATCGCAGGCATTAAGCGCCAGGGCTTGCTGCCTTTCGCGGTAACGCCGCATTTTGCCTCGCTTGCCCGCCCCGAAAGGGACGATCCCATCAGGCGGCAGTTTTTCCCCGACCCCCGCGAAGCGATCCCCGACCCCTTCGCGCTTGACGACCCGCTGGGCGCATCCTGCCACCGTGTCGCGCCCTACCTTATCCACCAGTACCAGGACAGGGCGCTTCTGCTTGCCTCAAAAGCCTGCGCTGGATACTGCCGCCATTGTTTCCGCCGTGTATGGATTTCCGAAGGCCACGGCACGGATTTTAAGCCCAAAGACTTTAAACCCGCACTGGCATATCTGGCGGCGCATGCGGAGATACGCGAGGTTCTTGTTTCGGGGGGCGATCCCCTTACGATGGGCAACGACAAGTTGGAGGAGCTGTTTTGCCAGTTACGCAAGCTACGCCCCGACCTTGTGCTGCGGCTGTGCACCCGTGTCCCCATAACTGAACCTTCCCGGCTGGGCGATGAAACCATTGCCCTGTTTGCCAAGTTCCGCCCCTTATGGCTGTCGGTTCATATCAACCACCCCAGGGAACTTTCCACCCCAAGCCGAGGTGTCCTTGCCGAATGTGTAAAGGCCAGGCTTCCCGTAAAAGTGCAGACCGTGTTACTGCGCGGCATAAATGACGATCCCACACTGCTTGCCGGCCTGTTCCAAGGCTGCCTTGACCTGGGCCTGTCGCCCTATTACCTGTTCCAGTTGGATCTCGCGCCGGGAACCGCCCATTTCAGGGTTCCGCTTAGGCAGGGTCTTGCGATTTACCGTGAACTAAACGGGCTAATCCCCAGCCCTGACCTGCCGGCCTATGCCGTTGACCTTCCAGGCGGCGGCGGAAAAATACGCCTGCACGAAAACGTCATCGCCGGGGAAAGAAACTCCGCCAAGGGCGCCGAGTACGTCCTTAAAGATGGAAACGGCAGGGAATGGTACTACCCTGCCGATCGGCATGATACAGTCAGGCCTTGGACAAAGCTATAGCGAAACGATCTGGAAACCATCACGCCAAAATTGATTTCCGTGGTATCGATAAGCCCTGATATATGGCATTGCCTGTCGCAGGCTAATCCCTTATACTGCCCCTAGGAGAAGCCCTATGCAAAATGCCGTAAGGGTTGACGAAGAACCCCTGGAAAAACGCCGCTATACCTACGCCGATTACCTTGAGTGGGAAGGCCCAGAACGCTACGAGCTTTATGATGGTGAAGCCTTTATGATGGCTTCGCCTTCGGTGGTACATCAGGTGATTCTTGTGGGGTTATTATTGGATTTCGGCAATTGGCTTCAGGGCAAGTCATGCAGGGTGTTCGTCGCCCCGCTGGACGTGCGACTGTTTCCGAAAGAGGACAGATCCGACAGGACAGTCGTGCAGCCCGATCTGCTAGTGGTCTGCGACGAAGGCAAGCTCGATAAAGGTTCGGTAAACGGCCCGCCGGATTTGGTAATCGAGATTGTCTCGCCGTCCAACACCCATAGCGAATTGTTTCGCAAATTCAATTATTACCTTAAAGCTGGGGTACGCGAATACTGGGTGGTCGATCCGGAATCAAAGATCGTGCATGTTCATATTCATGAAAACGGCCACTATATCAGCAATACCTACAGCGACAATGACCGCATACCCGTTACCGTGCTAGAGGGCCTTGAGATTTCCCTTGAGGCATTGTGGGCGAGGCTTCCTCCCGCTGCCTAAAACTCGGGCACGCTGGAATTGACAGCTACCTATGGTTGGTATACGATAGAAAATATCTTTTCATTGCAGAAGGAGGTAGAAAGCGATGGCAGTATCCCGAAGAGAGTTTATTAAGGGCGGCCTTATGGCTGCTGGGACGGCGGCCTTGGGGGGCTTTGGCGTCGTGCGCAACCTGTTCGCAGGCGGTGTTTTTGACGGAGCCCCCGGTCAGCCTGGTCAGCCTACGGGTATTGGGGGGGTGACGCGGTATGTTGACTTGGAGCGCATGGGCGAACTTGAGCGCCGCGAACGGGCACTTTGGGACATGTTCGATCCTTGCCTCCTCTGCCCGCGTGAGTGCGGGGTCAACCGTTCGGCGGGCAGGGCGGGTGTCTGCTCCGCCACCAATACCTTCAGGGTCGCCTCCTTCGGCCCCCACCACGGCGAGGAAGGCCCGCTTCGCGGTACGCGCGGTTCGGGGACGATTTTCCTTTCCAACTGTAATTTGTTGTGCGTTTTCTGCCAAAACTGGCAAATCGCCCATCGCGGAGACGGGATGCAGGTTGGTCACGAGGATCTTGCCAATATAATGTTGGATCTCCAGCGCAGGGGCTGCCACAATATCAATTTTGTCACGCCCACGCACCTAGTGCCCCATCTTGTCAAAGCGCTTCGGATCGCCGTGGGCCGTGGGCTAAACGTGCCGCTGCTTTACAACACCGGCGGCTACGATTCGCTTGAGGTGATTCGTTTGCTTGACGGTATTATTGACATCTATCTGCCTGACTTCAAATTCCAGAACGCGGAACATGCCGCCCGTTTTGCGCAAGCACCCAACTACCCGACCCACGCCGCTGCGGCAATCAGGGAGATGCATCGGCAGGTTGGCTTTCTTAATACAGTTGGCGGGGTTGCGCAGCGCGGGCTTTTGATTCGCCACTTGGTTATGCCGGAAAACCTTGCGGGTACAGACGTTTTCGTTAACTGGGTCGCCTCGGAGCTTGGTACCGAGACCCATGTCAACATCATGGGGCAGTACAGGCCGATGTTTAGGGCGAACGAGTATCCGCCGCTTGACAGGCGGGTTACACCAGCGGAGTTTAATCAGGCGATGCGCTGGGCGCGCGAGGCTGGCTTGCGGAATTTCCACTAGCGCGATTTTTGTAAGGAACCTTATGCCCGCAAAAATGTCGCAGGATGTAAAACTTCTTACAAGCCTCTTTTTGCCTTTCATCCTCATCCATTGCGTCCAGCAAATCTACCTGACCTATGCGATACTGCTTTACCACGGTTATGGATTCTCGTACGAGACCACGGGGTGGATCATCGCCGTTTATTCGCTGGCCGCAATGCTGACTCGGCCATTTGGCGGCTGGCTGCTTGAAAACTTCGATATCCGCAGGATACTGGTCTGGAGCGGGGTACTCAGCTTTGTGGGATGTTCGCTTTTTTTTGCCAACGAATCGCTGACGCTGCTTCTTGTCGGAAGGGCCTTGAGCGGCGCGGCCTTCGGCGTTTACCTTATAGAACCGGCGACGCTGATTTTGATTGGAAGGGCTTTGAGCGGCGCGGCCTTCGGTATCTACTCGATGGGGCTTTTTTCCCATCAGGCTTTGTGCGTGTCCGAGAAAAGGCGCGGCGCAATGTTCTCGCTTCTGGTGGTCGGCAGCGTCCTGCCGATGGGTGTTGTCACGCCGCTTGGGGAGTGGCTCCTGTACAACTCGCAAGTCATGATTTACCTCGCAATTGGCCCCGTGTTGAGCGTACTCTGCTGCTTTTTCGGGGGGAGGGTAAACGTGTCGGCGGTACCAGCGGCGACACGCGGCGGTGATAGTGAAAAAAATTGGGGAAGCTACCGGGAGCTTTTTTCCTCGCGCGCATTTTTGTTTTTAATTGTAACAGGGATGGCCATCGCGCTGGTGGATGCGCTCACCGTCACACTTTCTTTGCTCACCGCCGAAAGGGGGCTTGTGATTTCGTTTTTTTTCGCGGCAGTCTCGGTAACAGCACTTGTAGTGCGTCTGCCCTGCGCCTCCCTGTTGAACTCGCTTCCGCGCGTTCCCTTGCTCGTCCCCTGCGGGATTTTGATGAGCCTTTCGATGATTGTCGTGTCGTTCTTTCCGTCGAACGGCGCTTTGATACTGGGCGGCGTCCTCTTCGGTGCGGGGCTTGGAGCTGGCTGGCCTATGTACCAGGCACTGATCAGCGATCTTCTTGAGCCAGTGCTGCGCCCCAAAGGAACGGCGACGGCGCTTCTTCTTTATGATATTGGATTTTTTGTATCCCCGCTTATCGTCGGCTATTTTTTGCCCCGCCTAGGCACGGGCGGAACCTTTGCGGCTGTCGCCCTAACGGTTGGCGGCGTTCTGGTACTTGTCGAGGTGTTTTTTTGGCTTCCTTTCTACCGGCTTCGATCAAGGGGGTCTTGAAAATGATGAATTACAGCAATAACGTTAAGAACGAATCCCGTATAAAATCCAGGCAGAGGGAGGCCATATCGTGTCAATAAACAAGTATAAAGTGTCGTCGGACGAAAAATTCAAGCTGAGCAAGTACGAAACCACGCCAGGCAAGGCTCCAGTTTTCCCCAAGGAAAGCTGGCTTGGCGTTCTGGAGGAAAACAGGGAGCGGATAAAGGCCCTGCATTCAAAGCTGTATGCGGATGGCAGGGCAGGGCTTCTGGTTTTGTTTCAGGGCATGGACGGCGGCGGCAAGGACAGCGCCATAAAGCACGTAATAGGTGTCAATCCGCAGGGCGTAATCGTAAGCAGTTTTAAGCAGCCTTCCAAGGAGGAACTTGCGCACGATTATCTCTGGCGGTACGCCAAGGCCCTACCGGAACGTGGCACGATGGGCATCTTCAACCGCTCCTACTACGAGGACGTGTTGGTGGTAAGGGTGCATGAGCTTTACAAAAATTTAAACATACTCGATCGCTGCAAGGATGATGACACGATTTCGAGAAGGTACAAGCACATACGGGACTTTGAGGAATACCTTTGGGACAACGCCATAGTAACGGTAAAAATATTTCTGAACCTGTCCAAGGACGAGCAAAGAAAGCGTTTCATAAAGCGCATCGACAGGGAGGACAGGAACTGGAAATTTTCCGACAGCGATTTGCGGGAACGTGGGTTTTGGAACGCCTATCGTGACGCTTTTGAGCAGGCCATAGCCCAAACCAGCTCGGCGCACAATCCGTGGTGGGTGGTGCCGGCGGATGACAAGAAATACGCACGGGCCGTTATCTCCCAGATTATTATGGAGCAGTTGCAGGCCATCAACCCAGTGTATCCCGTGGTGTCCGACGAGCAAAAGCGCTTGCTGCAGGAGAGCAGAAAGGCACTTATGGATAGCAAGGTTTGAAAGAGCGTGGACATTACATATTATGCTGGTGGTCTTTGACTTTTAGAGTAGCCGTTTTAAATTTAATCCCCCAAAACTACCGCAGGCAGATCCAGCGGCTGGATATATTCGCCCTTCCTGTACGCACGCATGTTTCCGCCCGAAATTTCATCCACAAGGGTTATCCTGCCGTCAACGTGCCCGAACTCCAGTTTTATATCGTACAGCTCCACATCTTTCCTGCTAAGCTCGTCCCTTATCACGGCGGTAATTTTTTGGGTCAGTTCCTTAAGCTTCTCGTATTCTTCGCCAGTGGCTATCCCCAGCATTTCCAGCGCATCCTTTGTAATAGGCGGATCCTCACGGGCATCGTCCTTGAGCGTAAACTCGACAAAGTAGTCGAGTGCCTGCCCTTCCTTGCAGTAGTCCCCGTACCTTCTTAGAAAGCTGCCCGTTACTTTCAGCCGGCAGATAAGCTCCACCCCCTTGCCGAACAGCTTGGCAGGTTTGACAACCATCTGCGCCTTTTCGGCATCGGCCGATACTAAGTGCGTGGGAATCCCTGCGGCCTCAATCTTTTTGAAAAAAAACTCGCTAAGCCTAAGCCCCGCATTGCTGACGCCGGCAATCGTCAGACCCACCTGGTTTGCGCCTGGATCAAACACGCCGTTTGTCCCCGTCACGTCATCCTTGAACTGCAACAGATAGTTGCCGCCGTCAAGCTCGAAAACGTCTTTTGTCTTGCCCTTGTATACTAGCTTCATGGTGTTAAGACTAATATGTTTTGGGCGGGGATTGCAAGATATTCGACCTGCTCTCGGGGTGTCCATTATTGGCTGCCCCATCGTCGGCTCTTGCTTAATTCGGCGTAATTGCTTATAAAAAAGAGTGCCAAAACTAGATCCCTCAAGTATTATAGATACCCTGCGTGATGGGGGCAGTGTTGCCTCTCGCCTTGATCATTTCGAGCCGAGACAGTCGCAGCTCGACCTTATGAAGCTGATAATCCGCTGCTTCAACGAGGATGCCATTGGTGCCGCCGAGGCTGGTACGGGTGTAGGGAAGTCCTTTGCCTACCTGTTGCCCGCCCTGGAGTTCGCCGCCAAAACCGAGGAACGAGTGGTCGTTACCACGGCGACGATCACCTTGCAGCAGCAGCTTTTTGGCAAAGACATACCGCTGGTGCAGAATGCCACGGACTCAAAGGTGAAGGCGGTTCTAGTGAAGGGCAGGGGGAACTACCTGTGTTTCCTGCGTTTGGGGGATACCCTGCGAGAGCCAGATTTGGCTGGCAGCGATGAACAGGACGAACTCGAAAAAATTGCAAGTTGGGCGGAAACCAGCAAGACGGGCGGGCGGGACGAGTTGCCCTTTCCCCCCTCGGAGGATGTCTGGTCAAGGGTTTGTTCGGACGCGGATATCTGCATGGGGAAACGTTGCCCATGGCAGAGTCGCTGTTTCGTTCTTGCCATTCGGAAGGAAGCCGCCAGTGCTGGAATTATTGTTGTAAACCATCACCTTTTTTTTGCCGACCTTGCAGCAAGGCGTGACGGTGCCGGCTACAATGCGGCGGCGGTACTGCCTCCCTATTCACGGGTGATCATCGATGAGGCCCACACCATCGAGGATGCGGCCACTTCGTTTTTCTCCAAAGAATTTAGCAGGCCTGGCATCTTGCGCCACTTGGGAAGGTTGTACCGTAAGCGTAGGAACAGGGAAGGCGGCCTTTTGCTGCGCCTAAGTTCAATGTTGCCAAGCACCGATACCAGCCTTCAAAATCTTGTTATAAAACTTGACGACATTCGCAAGGCCGTATTGGCACTGGACGGATCGGCCTTGAATATCTGTGGCTACGAGGATACGTTCCGGTTTTCTGGCAGGACGGATACCAGTACAGAGCGAGAGGTTTTTCCCCTGTTTACCGAATTAAAGAAAAAATTGCTCGACTTTACCTCGAGGGTTAGGGATCTGCTCGGCCTGCTCCCGGAAGATGCCGACGACGATCCCAGCGTTTGGGAAGCCAAGGCCATACTCCGGCGTTTTGATACCATAGCCAGTATCTGTTCGGCCTTTACCGATTACCGCAAAAAAGAAAGCGAAGTGATGTGGATCGAACGGCGAAAAACCTCCGGCGGAAAACGTAGCGATGGGGGATGGGCGATCTTTACCCAAAGCCCAGTGGAACTTGCCGAAAGCCTTAGGGACAGCCTTTTCAAACCTTACAAAACCATTGTCTGTGTTTCCGCCACTCTGGCCGTAAACAACAGTTTTGGCTACTGGGCTACACGGGCAGGACTGGGGCAGTACATGCAGGATCCCCGTGAAGATTCCTACGAAGCGGGAACGGGCAGGCTCGCTGGTGCAGATCGCCCTTTCTATACTGGTTGTTTCCCCTCGCCATTTCCCTATTCCAGTGCGGTGCTGCTTGCCGTCCCTGCCGATGCCCCCCTGCCCGATGAGGAGGCCTACCAGGATTTTGTTAATCATTCTGTAGGCCAACTTGCCGCCGTCGCCGGTGGTTCCGCACTTATACTGTTTACCTCTTATCAGTCCCTAAATAGTGCCTGGAACGCCGCATTGCCCGAACTGCAAAGCCTGGGAATACGCTGCCTAAAACAAGGCGATGATGACCGCACACGTCTTTTGCAAAATTTCCTTGCCGATGAAAGTTCCGTGCTATTTGCCACAAGTTCGTTTTGGGAAGGGGTGGACGCACCAGGCGACACACTGCGGCTGGTTATTCTCTGCCGCCTGCCGTTCAAGACCCCGAACGATCCTGTTTTCGAAGCCAGGCGTGAGGCGGTGCAGAAAAACGGAGGCAACCCTTTCATGGATCTTTCCCTGCCCGAGGCGGTAACAAAGTTCAAGCAGGGCTTTGGGCGGCTGATGCGCCGCTCCGCCGACAGGGGCGTGGTTGCCGTTTTGGACGGGCGGCTGATCAAGAAACGCTACGGCGAGCTTTTCCTTCATTCCCTGCCGGAGACTGGAACGAGTTTTTCCGATTTTTCAAGTGTGCTGCGTAGTATGGAGAGTTTTCTGTTCCCCTAGAAAACCGCTGAGTAAATCATTCGAGCCAAAATTCGACGGAAAATTGGGGAAAATCGGATCAAGGGCTTGACAAAGGCTCTCCCCAAATGTTAGTCTCAAATAACAGAGTTAGCGCTGGGTAATAATAGGCACTCTCTCAACCATCTTGCGTTCTAAGGAGAAAGTAATGAAGAAGTTCCTGTCATTAACGATTGCTGGGGCAATAGCCCTTGCATTCACATTAACGGCCCATGCCGGCGGCAGGGGGGACGCCGCACCCCCCACTGGGGCTACAATTACGGTAAGCCACATGTCTGGGGTAACGGAGGTGCCAGTAAACCCCACCAGGGTCGTGGTTTTCGACATGGGCGTACTGGACACAATGGAGGCTTTGGGGCTTGATAACTATGTGATAGGGATCCCCATGAACGTGATACCACGTTCCCTGGAAAGATTCGGGCAAAGTCCCTTTGTGAACATGGGTACGCTTCATCAGCCGAACCTTGAGCTCGTCGTCCTGCACGATCCAGACCTTATCATAATTTCCGGCAGGGCTAGGCCGATGTTCGACGATCTTTCCAGAATTGCCCCAACAATAGACTTGAGTATTGACAACAACAACATCATGGGTTCGTTTAGAACGAACAATACCTACCTGGGCAGGATATTCGGCAGGGAGGCGGAGGTGGCAGCCCTCCTCGCTGGCATCGACGCGCAGATAGCAGAGGTTTCCCAGGAAGCCCAAGCCCTGGGTCAGGGAAGCTTGATAATCCTGCACAACCAGGGATCGCTGCGTGCCTTTGGCCCTGGCAGCAGGTTCGGCTTTATACACGACGTGCTGGGTGTGGCTCCGGTCGATCCTGCAATACCGGTAGCTGGCCATGGGCATGTAATTTCCAACGAGTATATCGTTGCCAACAATCCTGACATTATGTTTGTGCTGGACAGGAATTACATTGTTGACCGCACGGCAACGCCAAGACATGACATAGAAAACGAGCTTGTGCGTCTTACTAATGCGTTTGCCAACGGCAACATATTTTACCTTGACACGGAGCTGTGGTATTTGGCTGTGGGCGGCGTTCAGGGCAAAAGCGCCAAGATAGCGGAAATAGGCAAGGCCCTAAGGAGTGCCGGCAACTGAGGTTTGGTGGCTCGATGGCTTTGAACAACAAAAATACTTTCAAGGCCTTTTAAGCGCATTGTTGGCAATGATAGCTTGCTATCTCTGTCTGCTTTGGAAGGTCACGCAAAGTACCAGACACCAAGCGCGGAAAGCCTAAAAACCCAGTGTCTGACACCGCAGTGATTGGTAGGCCAGAGGTGGTGTCAGACACCCCGCGTGGAGGGGTTTAGAACCCGGTGACTGACACCCCCGCGCTTACTACACAAAACCGTGGCGGATGCGGTTGTAGGTCGGTTCGCCAGAGGGAATGCTTCGCCTGAGTTCCGCTTCCTTTTGCTGCCCCTCGGTCGAATCGGCAAGAAGATAGAAGGGATAACGGGCACCCATCAAGCGGGTGCGGGACAAGGCCAGCGCAACCCGACTCGTGTCGATGGTGATCCAGCGGCGGCCCCACTGTTCGGCGACATAGGCGGTGGTGCCGGAACCGCAAGTAGGATCCAGAACTAGATCGCCAGGATCGGTGGTCATGAGGATGCAACGTTTTATTGCTTCTGTAGCCGTTTGAACAACGTAAATATGGGCGATTTTAAGGTAAAAGGGGGAAGCCTCCCCCTCCGCTCCAAAGCCTGCGGCTTTTCTGCTACCCCCTCGGCGGTGGCTCCGCCCCCGCAACGCCCCCGCCTTGGCTGGTGGGGGTATTAACACAAAATAAAAATACTTGGTGTTTCTTTTGAATAACCTACGATTATATTGACAAATAATACAACCAGCCCTATAATACCCTTATGACAAGGCAATCTGGCAAGGAAGCCGTTACAAGGCTCGTCGGTGACTTTGAAAAGAACGAACGCCAGTATATGTTAAGGAACTTCCAAGAGGCGGAAACCCGTAGTCGTTTCATAGATCCCTTCTTCACGGCCTTGGGTTGGGATTTTCATCAGACCGATATAGCCAAGCAGTTTTGGGATGTCCATCGCGAATTCAGCCAACGGGTGAACTCGACCACTAAAAAGCCGGATTATGCCTTTCGGGTTAAGGATGGCGCCAAGTATAGGGAAAAGTTTTTTGTAGAGGCGAAAGCCCCGTGGGTTGACTTGACAGGAAACATTCCAGTTTTTCAGGCAAAGCGTTACGCTTTTTCATCGCATGGGAAAACGCCCATCGTTGTCCTTACCGATTTTCAGACACTCAGGGTTTACAACGGCCTTGAAAAGCCAGTATTTGAGAACCCCCTTCAAGGTTTGGTCAAGGGGCTCGATCTGGAATACAGCGCCTACCTCGATAAATGGGATGCAATCTGGGATGCCTTTTCAAAGGAGGCGGTTGCGGATGGGAGTATCGAGAAGCTAATCGGCAAGGTGGGCAGAAATGTCAAATCGCTTGACGATGAATTTCTGGCGGATATTTCCGCATGGCGAGAAACGCTTGCAAGAAACGTCGCCCTTCGGAACAAAGGGCTTTCGGTGGAAGAGATAAACGAAGCGGTACAGCGGATCCTTGACAGGTTGATTTTTATCCGCAATCTTGAAGACCGTGAGATCGAAGGCGAAAATACCCTGCTGTCGATTCTCAATGTAAAGGAAAACATTTATCCCCATTTGATGCCGTTGTTCAGAAACCTTGACGTTGAGTATAACGGCTTGCTTTTCAAAAAACATTTTTCGGAAACCATCAATATTGACGACAAGACCATCAAGAATATCATAAAGCAGTTGTGCCCGCCCCATTCGCCGTATGAGTTTAGTTTAATCGAGCCTGAAATTCTGGGGAGGATTTACGAGCGCTTTTTGGGGAGCAAGATTCGGCTTACTGAAGGTCTTCAGGCAAAAGTGGAGGAGAAACCGGAAGTTCGCCATGCCGGTGGCGTATACTACACGCCACAGTATATCGTTGACTATATTGTCGAAAACACTGTAGGCATGAAGATAAAGGGCAAATCCCCGGAGGAAATAGAAAGCGTCAAGATATGCGATCCAGCCTGCGGCTCCGGCAGTTTTTTGCTAGGGGCATTTCATTATCTGATAGAATATCACCGCGAATGGTACGCCAAAGCAAGCCAGACGGCGCAAAAGAAACACAAGGCTGATTTTTTTACCAATGCCGACAATGAGATTCAGTTAAGCCTTAAAAAGAAAACCGAGATACTTAAAAACAATATTTTTGGAGTGGACATAGACCGCGAGGCTACCGAGGTCGCCATCATGAGCCTGTACCTTAAAATCCTTGACGAAGGTTACGACAAGGGGCAAACCGAGATGTTTCTGCGGGGCCATGTTCTGCCGGATATGACGGGAAATATTAAGTGTGGGAACTCGCTGATCGACAGAAAGCAGCTATTTGACTATGATTTTTTCGGCGACCCCGACATCATTCCTTTTGACTGGCATGAGTTCAACGCCGAGGGGTTTGATGTTATTATTGGAAATCCGCCGTATATACGGATTCAGGAAATGCAGGAATGGGCTCCGAAAACGGTAAAACTGTATCGGGAGCTCTACAAGGCAAGCTCTGCAAAAAATTATGATATATATGTAATCTTTATCGAAAAGGCGCTCTCCCTTTTGTCCCCTGCCGGTCTTATGGGAATGATACTGCCGAATAAATTCATGCAACAGGAATATGGCGAAATGATACGTTCCCAGATTTCTGATAATGGTAACCTTTATAAATTGGTCAATTTTAAGGATTTTCAGATATTCAAGGGAGCCACGACCTATACATGCCTATTGTTCCTGTCAAGGGAAAAGAACGGCGATTTTGAGTATGCCGAATGCCAGAGTGCTGAGATTGATGTTGCGTTTAGCAAGATTGCGGCTGGGCGAATTTCCTCAAGCCCTTGGATTTTGCATAGCCGGGAAGATCTCGAGTTTTTCGATGCGATCAATGCCCATCCTAAGTTGGGCGAATTCTGCGACAAGATTTTTGTCGGAGTTCAGACCAGCGCGGACAAGGTTTTTATTTTGGAATATGAGGATGAAGACGAGAGCTATTATACCGCAAAATCAACAATCTTGAAGACAAGCGTGCAACTTGAAAAGACTTGGGTTCGGCATATCATCTCTGGTACTGATGTCAAGAAATATATTTCTCCGGAAAGACGGCAGTTGGTTATTTTCCCTTATGATATAGTTGCGGGAAAGCCAGCTCTGGTAGGCAAGAAATCCCTTGAGGCAAATTCCCCTAAAGCATGGAGTTACCTTTTGGAGAATAAGAAAATCCTGGAAAATCGTGAAAAGGGGAAGATGAAAGGTAGCGGTTGGTATGGTTATGTCTACTTGAAAAACATGGCTTTGCAAGACAAGCCAAAAATCTGCGTCCCTCGTTTGGTGCAGGAAATTCAAGCCATATACGATGAAACCGGCGCATGGTGCCTGGACAATGTTGACGTTGGTGGAATCATTTTGAAAGATGAATACCAGCACCTGAACCATTACATTCTTGGGCTTCTTAACTCGAAACTGCTGTCAAGATACCTCTCGAAGATATCAACCCCTTTCCGTGGCGGTTTCTGGTCTTGCAATCGGCAGTATTTGGAGCAGTTGCCCATAGTCATGCCGACCAAGGAAAACCAAGCCGAGGTTGACAAAATACAGGGTATGGTACGGCAGATTATTGAGTTGAAGAACAGACGGGAGGAAAAGAGCTTCAAGGATGCGGTTTTCTTGGAGGGAGAGGTTGAAAAGATTGTGGGGAAGGTGTATGGTATACAAAATCAGGAGATATAAATGGCCTTAGTTGATACTTATCGAAACAACATGGTAAGAAAAAAAGAGGAGTTAGTTAAATTGTCACATGATAGAGCAAATGAGCAAACTAAGATTTCCTCTCTGAGATCAAAAATTAATTCTGCAGAAAACACTATTTCTAGGACAAAGTCATCATCAACTATTCAGTCTAAGTTAAGAGAAATAGAATCTGCTCGAAAATCCTTGCTTGATATAGAGAAAAAAATTGTCAGCTTAGAAAAACGTATCGTTTCTAAACAAAAGGAATATAACGCTGAAGAAAAAAACTTCATGCATGAAGAAGGGAAAATAAATAAAAAACGTGAGCAAGATGAGAGGAAGAGAACTCAAGAAAATGAACAGCAGTTAAGAACTATGAATCGATCTCTACAACAACAAAATTATTTGCAACAACATTTATCATATGAAATAGAAAAATTGAAATATGTGCCTGAGAAAATAACTGTATTATTTTTTGCAACGAATCCAAAAGATACTGGAAAATTACGTTTAGATGAAGAAGTCCGGTCTATTCAAGAAGTACTTAGAAAATCTGAACATCGAGAATCTATTTTGTTTGAAAGCCGATGGGCCGTACGCCCTTTAGACATACTTCAGGCAATAAATGAGTTAAACCCCGATGTTATTCATTTTAGTGGGCATGGAGCAAAAGGCAGTGAGTTATTACTGGAAAATTCAGAGGGAAACACAAAATATATAACAAAAGAAGCTATAGCTCAAGTAATTATGTCAGCCTCAGATAAAATTCATCTGATGTTTTTTAATACATGTTTTTCATATGAGCAAGCTATGATGGTAACCGAACACGTTGATGCCGCTATAGGGATGACAGATGCTATCAGTGATAGTGGAGCTTGTTCTTTTGCTGCTCAATTCTATTCATCTCTTGGTTTCGGTCTCTCTTTAAAGAAAGCATATGAGCAAGCAAAAGGTGCATTAATGCTGGAAGATACATCAGAGGGAAATAAGCCTATACTCTATACAAGGGATGGTATCGATCCCGATGATTTGTATATTGTCAAACCAAAAAATAGTGATTCAGCTCATTTACAGGAAAATATATGATTGAAAGGGCATATGAGGCATTGCGCGATGCGGAATTCATACTTGAGCTTTTAGAAGATTGTGAGGATAAAAGACTCTTTCGTATTTATTTTGTTGCATGTATGACAATACTTAGAACTGTTGGGCAAGTTTTAGTCAGTAAAAATACAAAACCGACTATAAAAGCGTCGGCACTTAAGCTTTTCGAAGATCACAAATCAAATCAAGAAAAGCATAGGATATTTTTTGATTTTGTTAAGAAAGAGCGAGACATTATTGTACACGAATATGATATTAACCTTGGCGAAGATTATGATGTGGTTTTTTCCAGTGATGATACGGTGTTTAGTCTAGGAGATTTATACCGCCCTCTTGCAGATTTTGAATTCGATGGAGAAGATGTTAGGGATTTAATACGAGAGGCAATAAATTGGTGGGTAGTTCAATTGAAAATAATTGCTGAAATGCCATAGAAATCGAGATTAATATTTCTATTTGGTTTGTTATAATATGATTTCTTTGCTCTACATAGGCTTTGGCTACTATGAAAGGATCGGCAAACGGATCTCCCTTGATCAATTTCTTCTGAATCTATGCTGTTAAAAAATATTGGCACACTATATATCTTGGTAATAAACTGAAGTTCCTCCACTGTTGGGTCATGGAAAAAATCAAGATTGGATTTTACCCAAGCCTCAAGTTCGTCTTTTCGGGAATAACCTTCTTCGTGTCATCCTCCACCACCACTTGGTATTCCGCCGTGGGAATGTTCTTGCGTTTATCCTCCGTGTGGGTGATTTGATTCACGCCGTATATTTTGCCAGTGGTTTTCTTAGGGGTTTTAGTCATGATTAGGATTCCTCCGTCTTTTCGGCATGGCTTCCACCGCTCGCCGTAAACTGTTCCAGGAATTGATTGCGGACAAATTCTTTTATCGATTGTGCGTATTCAAGTGCCTGATCCATGTGGCGTTTTTCCAAATGGCTTTCATGCGGATAACGGGTATGCACGGCATATTCCGTTAGGGCCGCGCATTTTTCATATAGCGTCTCGAATTCGGGGACTATCCTTTCGCAACGTTTTTCAAGCTCTTCCAAGTCGTGGATTTTAGGCGGATCAATATCATGCAAGACAAGAACCCATTTAAGATATTTTTCTGCCGCTTGCTGACAATGGAAACATACAATCTCGTAAGAAACAGGCCACATGGTTTTTGCCAAGTATTGAGCTGCGGCTAAATCCCTATCGGCTATCTGAACCCATTGTCGCAGTTCGGTTTGTTTATCCATATATCTTTATTCCCTCTCGTGCGACTGTCCGTTCCAGCGTGGGAAATTTCATCCGTTCCTTGTACCTGCCAAGAGTATTTGTAACAACGTCAACAGGCATCGTCTTTTTTCTGCCAATCGCAATTCTGATTTTAACGGCGATGTCTATCAGGTGCATTTCTACATCGTCTTTTAGAATCACGTACAAATCCAAATCCGAATCTTTATGTGGCGTACCGTGAGCATGGGAACCGAAAAGCCAAATCTGTTCCACGGGAACAGTTTGGACAATGATTTCCTTGAGGGTGTTTAGCTCAGACTGGATGGCGGTAGTCATTGATTCACCTCTTGTCGTTACCTTTTCGAAAATAAGCCTCTACATATTTCTTAGGTATTATCATACCATGCCCCGTATAAAACCGTCAACCATATCATCAAAGTCCTTCTGCGTATCAAAAACCTCGATGTATTCCGCAAAAGCCCATCGTCCGTAAATACCCAAGCGATTTACTCCAGGAACCCAGAGGCTTTCCATAGTCAGCCGTTTCTCCACGGTAAAGCGAGCCGCAAGTTTTTCCTCGGGAAGTTCAGCGCGGTAGCCGGCCACGCGGGGGAAACGAATTTCCAGCTTGTCCCGTTCGGGCGACATGGCGCGAACATGGACGGTGGCCCTTGGGGAGCGAAGGGTGGGAGGCGATGGTTCTGCGGTAAAATCGAAGGGAATGCCGAAAATATCGGCGTATTCCACATCAAACTGATCCTGATCGTTAAGCTCGTAGGACTGTCGGCGAAGTGCCCTGCCGATAATCTGCTCGCACAGAAGCTGCGTTCCGAAAGCGCGAACGCCCAGAACATGGGTAACGGTGTTGGCGTCCCAGCCTTCGGAAAGCATGGCAACCGAGACGACGCAGCGGATTGATTCGCCCAACTGCCCAGCCTTGCCCACGGTGTTCATGACTTCCCTAAGAAGTTCCTTGTCGGAAATGTTGTCCGCCTCTTCACGACTGCCGGAACGTTGCAGGCGTTCCATGCGGAAACGCTCTATCTCGTCCTTGGCGGCTTCCCTGAAATTATCATCCAGACTGTTATCGGATTCAAGTTGCTGGCTGTCTATGAGTAGAGTTCGGGGACGGGCAAGGGGATTCCCATTTTCGTCAAAATTCCTGAAAAGCTCGAAACGGCTGTTTTCAAGATTCTTCGTGCCGTCCTGCGTTTTGTGATAATACCCTGAAATAAAATCATACACCAGTTTCGACGATGCGGTATTATTGCACACGACGATAAAACATGGAGGAACGCCAATGTCGGCTTCCTTCCAAAGGGCGAAAGTTTTTTTGTAATGACCGTATAGGGCTTCCAATGCGGTCTGCAATTCCGGCGGCAAATCGGCGGGGTTAAGCGCGCCCGCATTTGCCCTGCTCTTTTTGGGCATTTTTTTGCCGATATGTTCCCAAAGGTTGCGGTATATGGGCATTTGCGCCCCGGGAATATTGTCGCTGATCGGAACGCGGGGCAACTTTACTATGCCGCATTCAATGGCATCCATAAGGGAAAAATCGCTCACCGTCCAGTGAAACAGGGTTCCCTCGCCGTACCCCGAACCTCTTAGGAAAAATGGCGTGGCCGAAAGGTCAATCACAGCGTTAATGCCCAGCCGGCGTTTTACCGTTTCAAGGCCGCTTATCCAGACTCTGGCGGTTTCGTTGTTTTCCTTTGCTTCCTGCTTTTCGTCGCCGCGCAGATCATCGACGGTATCCTCACCATCGGGCTTTTCCCGATAGCAATGATGAGCCTCGTCATTGATGACCATGATGTTTTTGATGTGCATCAGTTCCTGCATGACGCGCTGGATCATTTGCCCTTCGGTCTCGGTGGACTTGATCGGCGAATTATGCCCCTGCAAGAGCGCACGGGTGCCTTTCATCAGGTTCATTTTTTCCCTGAGCATAAAGGCATGATAATTGGTGATAACGATTTTCGCTTTTTTTATGTCGGGGATCATGTCATGGGGGACAAGGGAACGGTGTTCGTAGTAATTGTCGGGCCCGGATGGATAAAGAACCCTAAGACGATCGCGAATGGTGATGCCTGGCGTTACTATAAGAAAACCCCTGGTAAAGCGTTTGCTCTGCGGATGGCGATTCGCATTGACCGTCTGCCAGGCGATGATCATCGCCATGACGGTGGTCTTGCCGGAACCGGTCGCCATTTTAAGGGCGATGCGAAATAGTTCGGGGTTCGCCTCGGCATTGGCGTTTTTTAGGTGGTCGAGAAAGCGACTTTCCTTTTTACCCAACTGCGGAACCACTTCCGTAAGCCAGATAAGCGTTTCAACCGCCTCAACCTGGCAGAAAAACGGCCTGAAATTTTCGGCGGCATGATTCCCGTGTGCACCCTTGCGCCAATGTTGTAGAAGCCTAGCGGCTTCTGGGCTTACCTTCCAATCTACAGGATTCGGTATGTGCCGCCAGGCATCCACATGGGATCGGATTTGGTTTATCACCGGGATTGGATCGTACATCTGCTCGGAGGTCGAAAGGCCTTTGCCCTCGTCAAAGACCAAATGGCCGTCCTGTACTGGAACGCCCTTTTGTTTTCGGGGTTTGGGAATGGGGGTGATATATGCCGCTTTGCGACGGTCGTCTAGAATTTATTGCGTCGGCTGTCCGTTCTCGTCGAGTTTCCAGTGGCGGGAAGGGCAGGCGTAGGGGGAATTCAGTATGGGATGGTCGAAAAAGGGGTTTGCCATACGTGGTTTAGTATAAAGCAGTAAAGTGAAAAAAACCACTGGGTTGCGCTGGCCAAAAAAGATTTAACCGAAAAGGGGGTGCCTCAAATCCGAAGTATGCTTGTCCCAAGGAATGTCCAAAATGATAGATAAAATCAAGTTTCCTCTCTACAAACCCTCTATAATGATTTACGAAAGGTGAACGGATGTACGAGTGGCACAAATACATGCAGATTATCGTGGACGAAATCGACGAATGCCTAAAGCACCGCGACGACGAGGCGTTGACGTTGCGCTTCCTGTCCCGAAAGCTGGGCTACTCGGAAGTCCACACCGCGCGAAAATTCAGGGAGATCTCCGGGATACAGTTTCGGGAGTACCTGCGGTTAAGGAGGCTGGCCTATGCGTTAATCGACGTTCGGGACACGGACAAAAGTTTGCTGGATATAGCCATTGATTATGGCTTTTCATCCCACGAGGCCTTTACGCGGGCGTTCAAAACCACGTATGGCACAACGCCGAAGGAGTATCGCAGGCACCCCGTGCCAGTCGTGCTTCGCACGAAGATAAACGCCTTCGACCGTTACGTTTTAGGAATAGGAGAGATTGGCATGGTCAAATCCACGGAGGAAATCAAAATTTATTTCGTGACAATCCCGGCACACAAGTTTCTGCATATCAGAAACTATGAAAGCAACGGCTACTGGGACTTTTGGAAGAAGCAGGACGGCATACCCGGGCAGGATTGCGACACGATTTGCGGATTGCTGGACAGCATCAAGGGCAAGCTGGATGGCAGGGATGACGTGATCGGCAAATTCAGTGGGCAGATTATGGCGCATGTGTTTGAGCCAGAGGGAAAATGCGCCGAATGTTACGGTACTCGCCTGCCTGTCGATTATTCTGGCGAGGTGCCGGCGCAGATGCGCCTAATCGACATACCCGAGGAGGATTACATCGTCTTCGAACACGGGCCTTTCGATTACGAGCAGGAAAGCGAGTCGGTGGGGGATAGACTTCAGAAGGCCATCGAGGGTTTTGATTTTTCTGGCACGGATTACGGCCTTGACGAATCCCCCGGCAGGGTGTCGTTTTTCTACCATGACCCGGAACAGTTCGAAAAGTTTGTCAAACCAGTAAGGAAAAAACGGTAAACACCCAGAGTATGGTATGTGAGGCAAAGAAAACGGAATTGAGCTTGTTCCAAAACTTGTTTGGTTTTGGAGCAAGCTCTTGGGAAAGCGGTCTAAGGATTTCGGTTAAAGGCCATCCACAAAGTAATAGTCCTTTGCGATAACTTTTGTGATTTGCCTACATTCAAAATACCATATCTACCGTTATATTTCGCAAAGGCCGTATGGTTATCAATCGTAATTGCGTGTTCAATCACAAAAGGGACAGCAACATTTCCACTCCTGTCAATAATCCCCCATTTTCAGGATCGAGATAAACGATAACACTACCCCAAGGATGCCACTCACCGCTAATGAACCTCCGCAGGGCAAGCCCTGCGGTATCGAAGATTTCTCTTTGAAATATTTGCAACCTGCTTCCGTAATCTTCTCTGGATACATATCCAACAATTGGCCCAAATTTTACCAAAACATCCCAAAACACAGCAACCCAAGCCAAATTGTAACGATGTTACCCCAAACGTAACATTTTACTTTTTTGTGATTTTTTACACAAATTGGGATTATATATTGACAGCCGCATAAGCCCCCAGCTAGAATGTAATCATCCCGTGTCACGGGAAGGAGATTTATATCATGCAAGCGAAAAAATTCAGGTTGTTCGATGCGGTTCTGGCTGCCGTATGTGTCATCCTTGTCGTGGAATCTGCGGCACCCACCGCCGCAATCGGAAATAGCCAGTACTTTTGGTGGCTCTTCCTGCTCATAGCTTTCTTCGTGCCTTATGGGCTTATATCGGCGGAGTTGGGCACGGCCTACTCTGGCCAGGGCGGGCTTTTCGACTGGATACGGCGTGCATACGGACACGGCTGGGGAAGCCGAGTGGCCTGGTACTACTGGATTCAGTTCGTGTTCTGGTTTGCGTCGCTGGCGGTTCTGTTTACGGAAGTCATCGATCAAACCTTTGGCACGGAACTTCCCACTTGGGGGGCCGTTGCGATTCAGTTGGTGTTTATCTGGGTTATGTGTCTGGCCAGTCTGTTCCCAATCTCAAAGAACAAGGTGCTTCTTAACCTCGGCACGATCGCCAAGGTTCTGCTCATGCTCGCATTGGGTGTCTTGGGCCTATACTTGGGGATTACCAACGGTTTCGCCAACCCACTGGCCTCGCCCAGGGATCTGCTGCCAGGTATCGCCGGGGTGTCGTTCATCGCCGTTATCATTTTCAACTTCAAGGGCTTCGAGGTTATAGCCGCTTTTACGGGTGCAATGGAAAACCCCAAAAAGCAAATTCCGCAGGCCTTGCTTCTGGGTGGTATCCTAATCTCGATTTTCTACATCTTTGCGTCCTTCGGGATTGGCGCCGCCATCCCCCTAACGGAACTGTCCACCTACGGCGGATTCATGGACAGCTTTAGGTACTTCTTTGCGAGCCT
>Ga0209755_10000465_pt1 | contig 73928 bp, 101 predicted proteins | sample TergutCo191P1_FD_187301 | JGI IMG/M metagenome (GOLD analysis project Ga0209755, IMG submission 187301) | Cornitermes sp. P1 segment gut microbial communities from Petit-Saut dam, French Guiana - Co191P1 (SPAdes) (version 2) | ecosystem: Host-associated > Arthropoda: Insects > Digestive system...
TGAACCTGTTCCGCTACCACGCAGAACTTCGAGTTCTTGTTCCAGTGCAGTGCATTTGTCCTTTAGTTCCTCGTAACGCTTGAACTGATAATCGGTCATGCCTGTTTCACCAATCTTCTCTTTTATTGTATCCATTATATCACGCTCCATAACTGTTTGTACAGCTTGGAGGCGAAAATAACAAGGAGCTTGCACTCAATGGTGCAAGCTCCTTGTGGTGGAGATAAGCGGGATCGAACCGCTGACCTCTTGACTGCCAGTCAAGCGCTCTCCCAGCTGAGCTATACCCCCATGCTGCTATGTAATTGTTGCAGTTACTGTAGTTTCCAGATTGACTGTGTAGGCAGTGCAATCGATTGCTAGACTTTTGCTTGATTTTTGCTTGACTCAAGCCACTACTAATTGAAACTTACTGCCACTTGCCACCATTAACTATACTTCCTACATTATTACGCATTATACATCAGGAAGCAATTCACGTCAACAGTCAAATCTCCTCCACTGTCAAGTTGCAAATTGTATAATTAAGTATGACAAAAACGCCCCCTGGCGCACAGGGCTTTTTGTTATTAACTCGCCACCAGCAGCTACTCATAATTTCGAGTAACTGCTACTTTTTATTCTGCAAGTGATTTTGCCTTACTTGGTTTCGGAAAATCACTCTCTTGGAATAGAATCTTCTGCCCGTTGGGAAGCTTTATGGATAGTTCTCCACCAACAAATGCAGCTATCAGTGCTAAATCTCTTGCGGAAAAGCTACCAAGATGAAGCTTGTTTCTCATAACTTGCGGATTTTTATTGAAATATCCTGCAAGCTCATTAACATTTGTATTTGCAAGGCTGAGTATTGCCTTAACATTGTCCGATACACCCATTAAAACCACGTCCTTTCACATTTATTATAACGTTTAAAGTTATATTAGTCAAGAAATGAATTATAAAATAGCGAATCATGTTGCACATAGATAAATCTATAAAGCAGTCATAAATCACCAGTATATAGCACTATGCGCGAAGAACTGCGTAATGTAACAGAGAAAGGTAAGTGGCGAATTGTATAACGCAATAAGTTATATATTGTACTAAAAAAGTTATAAAAGTAATCAAAAAAGTGTTGACATGGGTAAATCGATATGTTAATATAACGATACAAGTTACTTTTGTAACTAAAAACGTGCAGGAGGAATCCGAAAATGACTAGAGAAGAATTTGTAGCATTATCCAAAGTAGAGGTAACATACTCGCATTATACGAATCATATTGAACCTAGCTATATGACGCAAGATTCCGCTAAGGACGAATTTGTGGTTCAGTGGCTAAAAGACCACAAGCGGTACCTTGTCAAAGCACATTCCATTGATATTGAAAATTCAAATGTAGCTTCAGTATTGGCGGAGGCAAAAGCTAAAGACCTCGTGAAATTACAGATAGAAAGAGTAGACCTTATCCAAAAATTAACGGATGTCGAACAGATGTACAGTGCAGTCCTAGAGGAGCTTAGCAATATGCAGAAAGAATGTGTGTCATGGAAAACAGATTTTCTTGCAGCACAAGAGCAAGCCGAACAGGTCGAACCGCTAAAACAGCAGATAGCTGACCTTGAAAACGAACTTATAAAAATGAAAGCAAGAATGTTTGATATGTTGGATAAATCAGCATAAAGGAAGGTGTGACGTTATGAGCAATCTGGAAAGACTTAGAAGAGCGAAAAGCCACGTTGCTAAGTTAACTGTTGAAGAAGAAAATGCAAAAACAGCAGACGAAGTTGAACTATATAAACATTTGCAAGTCCTCGCCAAAGAAAGAGTTCACATAATTGAAAAAGAAATTGAACTTGATGACCTAATCGCTACGTTTTTAAACAACTAAAAAAGCAAATGAAAGAAAGGTCAATAAAATATATGCAAAATCCCGATTGCGGAATATGCGAAGCTACAGCGGAAGAATACAAGCGCAAAATAAAGGATATGCAAGCAGAAATAATTGCTCTTGATAATGCAATTGCCGATTTAGAAGGCAGGTAACATCTATCATAGCAGAGAGGAGGAATACATAATGCCACACTATCTACAAGAATCTATCATAAATTTTGTCAGCGCAGAACATCAAAATTTCTACGAAACTCAAATGCTGACAAAATCAAAAGACAGTTACAACAGGGTGCTGTTCTACACGCTCGGTATGTGCGAGAACACACGTCGAAACATCAACAGACTCTACGATGCCACAAAAAGATGTATATTATCAGGAGCTATTAACGAGGGATGGCAGACAAGCACAAGCATGAAGGTTACACGATTAGCATTTAACCTCTTCACGGATTCGGTGTCAGTAGTACGTGAAGAGAGCAGCAAATCAGAAATATATACTGAATGTAGCCTATACAGTGTTTCCGATATATTTTGTTGTGAGTATGCGCCGTATTTTGTCGAAGCTATACGATTACGCTACCCCGAATACATGAGAGGAGATTCATAAAATGAAAAACGAACAACATGCGGAGCAATCCGCGCTAAAAAAAGTAGAAGCAGCACATGCAGGACAAGTATATGTCGGGCGTACACAGCGTTCAAAACCAGTGCCAATGCACGGCTCGAAGATTGAACACGACACTACTATAACTCTACAAATCTCTACAGGCAGTCATTCACGGTCATGTGGCACCGACCGCTATTTCCCGGAGAAACTCATGGCAGAAGTGGAAATGACCCAAACCCAGTTTGCCGAAATGATAACATCCTTTAACCAAGGCAATGGAACGCCATGCACACTCCGCTTCATTGATGGCAAGAGGATAGAGTCAAACCCTAAGCGTCCTGACCCTCTGTCCACTCTCGAAGCGGAATCAGGGAATGCCGACACCCGAGCAATCGACTCCCTCCGCTCCCTCCTTATAACCCTTGGAGTGACCGCAGAAAAGAAGAGGCCGCTCAGCGTCTCATCGCAACGCGAAATTATCTCAAAACTTTTGACAATACTAAGTAATCTTGAAAGTGACAGGGAGTTTTACAAAGAGCAGGCTTGCAGAGATATTGAAAGCATGGTGCAAGAAGCAAAGGCAACCGTTGAAGCGCACCTTGCACTCCGTTTTCAGCAAATAGCCATAGCCACAAGTGAAAGCCAACAACTCATTCCCTCGCAAGAAATCGGAGATACCCAAACATAATTAAACGAACGTACAGCGACGGAGGCGAAAAACCGCCCGGCTGAAAGGAGATATTATGTCTAAAAAAGAACTCATAGCACTCATAATGGAAAGCACAGGCCAATACAAAAAGACGCACCTCGTAAAGAAAATGAAGTCTGAACTTGAAACTATCGCAATGCCTTTTATGCCATCGGACGCTACAGTAGCCTTCAGCGAACAGCCGCCCCCCGCACCTATTGCGACACTCAAAGAGAAAAAGAAAGCACCGCAGGCTTCGGAACGGGCTGTAAACGAAAAAGAGCAGCTAATGCTTGCAACCATACCTAAGTTGCCGGACTTCGAAGGGACTATGTCGGTGATGGACGGAAAAGGATTTTTAGCAAAGGTCGAGGAAATTCACGGCATACCCCAGAGTACATCAAGGGCACTCATGGTATCGTTGATGAAAAAGCAATATTACGAAATAATCGGCAAGAAATCTGGACAAAAGAAAACAACAATTAAACTACAACCAAAAGGCATAAAGTACCTCGCAGAAAACAATCTGATAGTAGCTTGACAGTGTGCAGGTACATAAAAGCAGCGAGAAGCACCTCGGTTAAAGGTGAGGCTCCCGCTGCTTTTACACACAGTTCCAGCGTGCCGAAATTTTAAGTAATCGGCTTCCCGCTCTTGGTTTTGGTGCGTAGCTTTTCATTTTTTGTGCGCACGATAATGTCCGAGACATCGCAGTCCAACGCTTCACAGATTAGGTCTAAGTGGTCTAGGTTAATACGTTCTGCGAGTTCGTTGTAAAGTTCGCCGATAGTTGAGGGACGGATATCGGTTGCACGAGCCAGATCAGCTTGCGTCCATCGCTTTTCGCCTAAGCGTGTGGACAGTAAAACTTGAATCGCCATAGAAACGTGCTCCTTTCCTAAAATCTACCACAAACTGCAGCGGTATGGTGATTTTGTGATATAATCACGGAATACGTTATTTATCATAGAGCTTTTTAGTAGAATGTCCCCTAAATTTAGTTATTTGCAAACAAAAAAGCCCTCATGCTGAAGCGTATACGCTCAGCATGAGGGCTTTCCCTGCTGTAAATATTGATTTTATCTTGTGTGGTCGAGAGCTATCCACCCTCCATCAAAACGGCCGCCTGGGTCACTGATGCGACCCCAGAGCCTTGCGCCTAACCCAGTAGATTCTTCGACAATCCTGACTGTGTCTCCATTACGCAGAGAGCTATTCGTTGCAAACATGGTAGCAAAAGTGGTGCTGGGGCCCTTGCGTACATTCAGCGACGATTGTACATTTACGGTCACTATACGTCCTTTTGGCGTTTCTTGGGTAGGGGTCGGCGCAGGTGCATTAACTATGCGCGTTAGGCGGAGAGCAATCCATCTGCCAGTTAGGTCAGGGAAGTTAGCAGAATCGTTAGCAATACGCCCCCATATGCTCGCCGAGTTGCCATCTTGACCCATCATTTCCATGTCGATTTGCAATCGTCGAGGCGGTCTTACTTCTCCTACAGTGCTTGTGTCTGTGCCTGCGCCTGTACGGATATTGACAACACTGCCGGTTACTTCCACGGTACGTACATCCACAGGAGTGCCGGGAAGTGTTATATCTGGCAGTTCGGTTAGCAGAGCCCCCCATGTAAGAGGTCCGACAACGCCATCAATTGCCAACTGACGGCCGTTTACATCGACATTTAACCTTTGGAAATTCCTGACTGCGGTATCTGTAAGTGGTCCGAACACTCCATCGACTCTTAGTTGGGGATTTGCTCCGTGCATATTAAGCAAGGCTTGCAGTTCGACAATCGCATCTGTGTTTGGGTTGCCTTGTCTTAATGTGGGATTTACTGTGGTCTGTTGTGTAGGCGGCACAGTACTGCTGTTAAGTCGCTCAACCGCAGCTATATAGGCTTCATGCGCTGCTGCCCGCGAACGTAGACCGCGAGCGATAAAAGTTGCTGCCCTGCGGTTAGCTTCTGGTCTTGCAAGTCGATTATTACCCGCAGGCAATACGGTTGCGCCTGTAGTGCCACCCGAGGAGTTGCGTAGGTAGCCGCACACATGGCCGCCGTCTGGCGTATTGAAAGGTCCGTTGTTGCTGCGATTGTGAAATCCCGGTCCGGGATTTCCATTGCCTATGAAAGACCCATGCATGAATCCGTGTATGCCCATTGGTACCCATAAATCACCAAAAATGACGAGCATAGGTCTCGCAAGCCAACTCAACTGACCGAAAGCTCTTCTGAAGGCGGCCATATCATCAGGTGTCGCAGGGGTCATGTCGTAGTGGCATCCACGAGGACCGGCAAATGCCATGTTAAATTCTATGCCGGTAAGCTCGTCTCGCACCCTTTGTATGGAGTTTCCCGGTCCAATAAGCCGACCAAATTCTGCATTGGTGAGCATTTCCACTCTAACCATGTGCTTTTCCCCCTTTATCTGCTTCTTTGAAACGTCTCTCAATTTCTTTAATCGTGCGGGTACACCACTGCAGGTCAGCTTCGACTTTCGCATACTGTGACGCTCCATCGACATAACTTTCTCCAAAAATGTATGTGACTATATCGACTCCTGCCACAATTAGGCTCACTATCTTCACTGACGGCTCTTCCGACGAGAAAAATGCTACCAACGCCATCAGGAATACAGATAGCATGGCAAGAAATTTACGACTCGTCCACTTTCTTTTCCAATCAATTTTCATTACGACCTCTCTTTCTCTACACATTGTAGAACCCGTCGCATATTATCCTTACACCGGACACAATGCTCTAACACCTTATCCATTGACCCTTTGTTGTCGCTAAAGCCGTTGCTCACAAGACCAGTAATCGTTCCAGTGATTCGGTCAAGAGAGTTGCGGGAATCACTAAATCCAGCCTTTATTAGTTCTGTTATTTGTGCAGTTGATTCTTCTTTGGCTTTCTCGCTACGTTCAATCATATTCATAAAACGCTCTGTAGCTTGAGTGTTTTGGGTGATTACTTCGAGTACCTGTTTTTGATTGTCGCTGTACCTCTCTTGCCGCATATTCTTTGCGGCAATTTCTCGCTCACTGCGTTCTCTTTCGGATTCTTCTCGCGATTTTTGCGCATCGGCTTCTGCTTTGCGGTCATCCTTATTGGTCTTTAGTTTATAGCCAAGATATGCAATAAACGCAAAAAGAGCTATAACCGCAAGAACTATCAGGACTCTTGCGACATCGCTATCCATTGTATAGACCGCTTCAGATACTACGTGATAAATTTGGTCAGGCATTGTTCTTTCCCCTTTCAGTTTGCGTAAGCTTAATGCATGGCACGACCTTTCCATGTACATTTTGCAACATTATTACTTTGTCTTTTTTCTGCCCATAGATAAAGATTTTGTCAAATGCTGCACTGCACGGCTCGTAGTCGTCTTTATCCAGCACACCCTTGCCCATAGCGGACTCTTTTTGGATAATGCATTTGTACTTCCAGTATTCGCACCATTTGACAGAATCTATCGCACCAGACCGAGGATAATTCTTGTCCTTGATGATGTTTATGACTACCCCTCCATCTGAAAGCTCCGCAACTGCGCCTAATTGCTCGCTGACAGCGTGTGCGGACTCGTATGCGTCATACAGTAAAGGTGCAGTGATTGAAAGCCTAATTGCAGGGCCTTCTATAGTCTGCGCAGATGCACTAAGCACAACTTGATATTTGATTTCTTTTTCCATTATGTATCCTCTCTATTGGGTGTTATTATGTTGCCCTTCCTCCTTTGCAGGCTTTCTGTAGCGCGAAAAGACAGCCCCATTTAAAAGGGCTGTCTTGATTATCAAACTGGTTATATTATGTCGTCGAGGTCGTGCCGCAGCACGGCGAAGTCTTCGAGGATCTTATCTCGCAAAGCGTCATTTGTGCAATGTGAGAGCATGCCGAGATAGCTCTGTAGTACTCTCTGCGCTTTTTCATGCGAAATCTTGCCTTTCTCAAATTTGTGCTTTACCCCGGCAAGGTTGCGTTTAATCCGCAAAGTGGTGGATTTTCTGATTTGGAGTTTATTGCGCCATATCCTATACCCTGCAAACTCAATACCGAATGAAGCCTTCCTGACAGATGTCTTTTTGTTAAGGTTCAACCCCAACTCGCTAAACAGAAAATCCGCCACATAGTCACGGATTGCATGCAAATCTGCCTTGCTTGTACCAAGAACGAGCATATCGTCCATGTACCGCATATAGTGCTGCACTTTCAGTTCGTGCTTTACGTACTGGTCAAGCTCGTTCATTATGATATTTGCCAGCAACTGTGATACGAGGTTTCCAACAGGCATCCCGATATTCCAAAGTCGCTCAGTAGTTTCTACGTCAATAACTTCAAGAGGAAAGCCGAAAGGAGTTTGGTCATTTCTTATGATTGTTTCGAAGAGCCACAGCAACTTCTTGTCTTTTATTTTCCTGCTAATTACCCGCATGAGAACGTCGTGCGGTACACGGAAAAAGAATTTTGCAATATCCATCTTCAGGACATAGAGGTCGTCCGACGACTTATTGTGATGCATCCGCAGCCAGTACTGGAGCTTTTGAGCAGCAAGGAGTGAACCTTTGCCCTTGACACTGCCGTAACTTGTATCAATGAATATGGGCTCGTACAGCGGGTACACATTGCGATATATCGCCCATTGCACGATTCTATCACGGAATGGCAGTATCAGTATAAGCCGTTTTTTGGGGATTGTTGCGATTTTCTCTCTGTATTGTCCGACCTGATATGACTGGTATATCAAGTCATTTTGCAAACTGATGAGCCCCTCTTCAAGCCTATCGCCAAACCTTAGAACTTCTGATCTCATTTTCTTGTCTTTGCGAGCGTTTTCGAACGATATAAGCAGATTCTCATAATCGAATATCTTTGGGTATAGATTCCGGAATGTATTCATCATCGCACCTCCAATAATCGGTGTTGTGCTTTGCACGCTTTCTACTCCATGTGATTAGTTACTCACAGCATACACAACTAAGTTTTTTTCTCCACCAGGTCTGCAAAGCGGACGGGTGGTGCGGAAGCAAGTCCCTTTAACTTCCTTCTGTACTGGACGGCAACCCGCAAGTTGCCGACTGCTAACTACGAAGGTAAAGCGCCCCGAGCGCCGATGTTCGAGTTCACGTTCCACGGATAAACGTTCAGATTCACGGCGCGAGAGCCGGCGTTCATCCCGTTGTTCCAATCGCCGCCGGCAATGAGGGCAATAATGACTTACTCCCCCTTATGGTTAACAGGTGCAGATTGTGATTTAATCCACCCGCCTACCATCCTTCCAATTTCGTCCACCAAGCTCGACCAGTGCTTGTACTTTTTTATCGGCAGGAACCCACGTCTGTGTGAAAGCCTGATGAACGATTGCAAAGTTGCATTCTCAATGTCTAACTCCTGTAGAGTGGTTTTTTTGTAGTATTTCTTTTGTCCGGCGATAGTAAGCCTAAGCATTTGCTGCATACAAAGGTCTATGTTTCTTACAAGCGACTGCTTAGACTTTCTCGGATATTGTTCAAGTGCAATATCTGCATACACCATCATGTCCTCTATTTTTTGTCGGATTTTTAGAACTTCGATTGTGACACACCCCTCTCTCCAAAAGAAACACATGCGCATTATACATTAGTTTGCAATTTTCTATGTGAAACCGTTATAAAATAACGAAATGCGTTATTTTGAAAATTTGCGCTATAGCCGCACTATCGTGCGGCTATCAGAACGCAGTTTTTCAGATTACAGGGATTCACAAGCGCCCCGAGCGCCGACGTTCGAGCCCACGTGCCACGGAAAACCGCTCAGATGCACGGCGCGAGAGCCGGCGTACATCCCGTTGTCCCAAGCGCCGCCGGCAAGGAGGGCACTAATGGACTGGTCAAAATACTGGTGGATATTACCATTATTTGGATTGCCTCCGGGTGCGGTTTCACCTAGCGGAGAAACTCTATCCCACGCCCATGCGCCTTGTGCTGAGTTCGGGCTATTGTCGCCCCTTGTGGTCGGACCATGCGCAGTGCCATTGGTTACCGTCTGCCCTCTGCGACTACCGTCGCTCGAAGCGAAGGTGAACGGTGTCGGATTTGTCGTGCCGGCAAGTACGCGTCCACTTGCCATCGTCAGCAAATCATCATTCCACTCCCACACATTGCCTGTGGTATCAACACAGCCAATCGCAGATACAGCCCTTGCTACGCTGCCACATACGGCTCTTGCAGTATTTGCAGGAGCTGCGCTCCTTGTGTGTGCGTTATCGTTGTTCTCAGCAAGGCCTTGTGGGGCACCGAACGCAGCCTGTAGCCATTCTGCATGACTCGGCATCCTTTTATCGCTCATGAGATATCTGTCTACAAATGTGTACCAGTTATAACCTTCTGTGCCGGTTATAGGTAGCATACCGTGAGAAGATTGCACGCCGCCATTGCCATCATCGGAGGAGAGATAAATATCTATCCACAAGCCATGTCCGGAGTAAACCATGCTCTCGGGTTCACATCTTGGTCTGTGCTTTAACGTCCACACACTGCGCGGCACAATTCCCATGTATACATTAGCTTCCCAGCCAGTGCCGAATACAATGCCTTGTGTGTTTATTGGGCGTGTCCGAGAATCGACACGACGAGCCATTCCAAAGTGGAATCCACCAATTTTGCGACTATTTGCAGCGTTGAAGCCTGCGGGAAATGTTGTATTGAGAGATATACGGTAAGCTTCTTCTATTGTGCCATCATCGCAGATATACACATAGTAGTCTCTTCCTAAGAGGAAAGCAGAACCCGAGTCTAAGTTTGCGATTCCAAGCGAATCGGCTCTTGTTTTGTAGATGTTTTCACCCACTGATATGACAGTACCCTCAATTACAGCCAAAGAATTGTCGCCGTCTGTTGTCAGGTATTCGTTGGTATGTGCAACCACATCAGATGATGCAGCTATTTTTGCTGTAGTTATCAAAGCCAATGGGTCTAGTCGAGTCGGGTCGTCAATCATAAGTTTAGGCATTTTTAAGCACCCCCAAAATAAAGTTTATTTCGTCAATCTCGAAACCATTTTGTTTTAGCCAGTTATCCTGATTGAATATTGATAGCGTTTCCCTATCGTTAGGAGCTTTGCTGAGTGTTACTACAGTCTCGGAGTACTGTGTTCCTTCGCTTTCCTCTTGCTCGGGATTTTCTGTATGCGACACGGACTTAACGGTCAATCCGTCCGCAGTGACATCGCCTTCCTTTACCTCGGGGAAGTATCTGGTCGTGACCACTGCCCTATCTGCCAATATAATTGGTACCGTGCGGTACTGTTTGCCTAGCAAAGACCTGATAAGTTCTTCAAGTTCTGCTATTTCGGTCTTGTCTAACTCCCCTCGTTGTGCCATGCCTACAAGGTTTGTCATGTCCAGGCGGGTCTGCAATATTTGTGGTATACCTCTCATTGAAAAATTTCCTCCTTACAATTATTGTTTGAGATATTGTTTAACTTGGTCCTGAATTACTATTTTCTGGTTCTGTTGGAATATGTGGTGGTGCCGGTATGGCAGGACCACTTCCTCCACCAACGCCTGATAAGAACGCCGAACCGAAAAAACTCGCGCCAAGCCAAGCGACATTGGAACTCGGCCCACTGCCCCCTATAGGTACCCATATGAATTTACCTTCTACAATGGCGGCAAGCACAAAAACACCACCAGTGTCAAGGTTCAAGAAAAACTGACCTACCGCACCAACGGTAGTGTCGAGTGGGTCAATCCACCCAAGAAGCGTTCGTATTTTGTCATCACTCAGTCTTAGGAAGTGGATATTATTAAGAATCCGCTGAAACAACGGGTTAAATGTGAAGGTTGCGCTTGCAGGGTCATTGTCTCGTAGCCTTGATATATGTGGGTTGTATTCAGGATTCTCTGGTATATCGAATTCAACGTATGCGTTTGGATTATGTACCGAGTTACTCATAGATTTTTTACCTCCTAAAATTCGTCGTCGAACTGGAAAGTGAAGGTCACGCCGCCCTCTTTCCGTTTGTCGAAGAATGTTTTAATTGCACACAACTCACCGTCGGCATCAACGAGTGCAGCTTCATTCAGAACCTCCCCTGCCAACTCTAATGCAGGGATGATAGCCGTATACCTTGCAGTGGTCGAGTATGGAAACTCAACAGGCTCTATTGGGTATCGTGCAATCTCACGGGTGAGTGATGTTGCCAGTTCGGACGGATGTATCGGATTGCCTTCTGCATCCGTGCCTCCGCTGCCGAAAGCGACATGCGTTACGGGAGCTATTGCCGAGATTGCCCCGCTTGTAATCCGCGCAAGATTCTCCCTTCTGTGAAGCGTTGTAGTGCTGTTTTCGGGTATACTATGTGGCATGTTATAATTCCTCCTCCTTAATGTCTGCTGTCAGTGTTCGGGCACTATCGAGGCTCCATGAGCCATCAAGATACCAGCGGCTATCAGTAATCGCACGTGCGCGGAGTCTTGGTCGTGTGCTGAATCGATAGCTCGAAAATATAATGTTGTGCATTCCCATCCCAAGCCGAGTTGAATCGAGCAGCCAAGTACCGTCAAGCCGCTGAACTCCGTCGAGCATAGGCTTGCGAGTCCATACACTTCTGTTCCTGAAAATAAACTGCACTTGGAAGTTGATAAGTCTAAACCTATTCCAGTTTACAACCCGTACCGGAAGCATTATATCTGTGAGGCATAATTCAAGGTGTGCGGGTATGCGGCTTCTGAGAATCATGTTAGTATCGTACATATTGAACGGGTCCGAGAAGTTTCGAGTAATAGTTATCCGAATAAACCCTGAATCAAACGTGACATCTATCTCTCCCGCCGTGAATACCTGTATAAGTTCGATAATCTCTCGGTACCCTATGTGGTTGTTTGGAATCCAAAGTGCAAGCAGCACATTCCGTCGCTCGACAAGTGTCCTCGGTCCTGAATAAGTTATTCTCAGAGCCTTTTCGAGTTTTGCGACAGTTTGCGCATCCATCTTCGCTATAAAGTGATTGTTGACCGCGCGTATATTTGCCAACTGCATATCATCCATATGTGCGCCGAACGCCCGCCAAAGTGCGTCCATTTCGCGGACATCCCTATACCAAACCGGGTACCAAGTCTTTATTTCCTCGTACTTGCTCGGCAAGGCGTTATCATACAGGCGCATTCACAATCACCTCCTGCACAACGCCGACCTGCTTGACTGACAGCTCAATATTCGCAGTACCGCCATTGAGGGTTAAGCTGGTGTAGTCTATAAGCCCGGATAATGAATACAACATCTGGCTTATGGACGATATCCTGATAACAGAGGTTTGGTTGTCAAGCGGGTTAAGTGACAAATCTTTCAGCAGTGCAACCAGCCCCGCTTCTGCCTCGCTTCTGATGTGTTCAACTGAGACACCTGACGAAAGCTCAGCATTGAAACTGAGTGTTACATAAACACGCTCTGCGGCAATTGTGCCTAGGTGTGCGCCAATGTTTGCCCTGCCACCTCCACGACCGTCACCGACCGGGAAGTCCTCGCCAAGATACTCCACAGTTATGCCTAACGTCATGGGGTCGATATGCTCCTGTACACGCTCTACGACAGGTTGACCAGCCGGAAGCCCATCAGGTCCGATGCATACAACCATGACGGTATTCGGTCCTGCAAATAAAGGAATGACCCGAGCGCGTGTACATCCGGGTATTTCTTCAGCCCAAGTTCTATAGTGCTGTTTATTTCCGTTCTCTGAAGGTGCAGCAATTCTTGCCATGATTCTTCTTCTGTAATCGCCATCACTCTCTATGTCCGCTCCCGCTTCTATCAACTTGCCAAAGGTCGCAGATTGCAGCCCCCTTGTGATACCCATGGGTATAGCGGGTGTGCCTACGGCAATGCTGTTGCTCTGCATACCGAGAGATTCCGCTTCCAGATAGAGGATGCGTTCACCGTCTAAAGTTCTTTCACGGAGCAAGAAGTAAAGATTATTGGCAAAAAAGCGGTCGCCCAGCGTGGGCTCAACCTCACCAGTCCACGAGAAAGCATATTTCGCAGCGGTCGCAGGGTTTCGCGTAACTGCGTGTTGACTGCCTCCATCATCTAAATATTCGCCTACTGCGGTTGATATGAAGGTAAGATCAAACATCGTGCTGAGATCTTGATAATATTCTGCAATTTTGAAGCATGCCGAGGCAACAGCGTCAAAAAAGATACCACCTTGCCTGATATCGACATCGGGAGGAGCAGTTTCAAGACACTCAGCCATAATATTTTCGTAGGTTCTATCTTCAAACAAATCAGAGTACCTCCTCGATTGTAGTCTCACCATAGGTCGTTATGGCATTACATGAGATTAGTGCGCTCTCGTTTCTTAGCTCGATTGAAAACCCGTATAAGTCAAGCACACGCCCGTCGGATAATACGGCATCTTTCGTATATTCAGGCAACTCAGTTTGAATATACTCAGGTGTAACATTGCTTGCTATGATTGCCTGTTTTAACTCACTGCCATACTGATTATCATAGATAGCGCACCGAAAACGAGGCGTAATGAGCGCCTTTTTAACGAACTGTTCCACCGCTTCAATTTCGTCACAACTACCAGCAGACAATATTCTGCCATTTTCAAGATCGAGTTTATATGTCCTTGACGGCGACGGAACAAACTCCTCAACTTCCGTTATTGGGATTGGGATAAATACACTCACTCTTCTTCCTCCCTATCAAGTATGTAATACTTCTTGCCACGATTAAAGCTCAGTATCATAACAGTGTCGCCTTCTTTCAATGCATTTTTAATTTTAATTTTGCCCTCTACTCCTTCGTGATTATGAGAGCCGCCTGATGCCGCGTCAGGGTGAGAGTGAATTCCGTTTCTATCCATTTCCGTTATCTCGAATTCCACCTCATAGTCTGTCAGGTGTTTGGGCAGACAGATAATGCCGGGATGCAATTCCATCTTTTCATCATTGATTAACCTAATATGCAGAGGGTCTTCTTGTGTGACTACCCCGGAGACTACTCGAATTTCTGTTACTTGCATCCCCTGAATCAATTCTTTTATGCTTCCTGATGCCACTGCATTCACCTCCCAACGATTACCTCGGACTCCTCATTATATCCATAGCCTCACACATTCCCAAGTTCATTGTGTGTAGGGAGCCTTCAAATGTGTGCGTATCCTGTTCAACATAAAATGTCCTTGATATGCCGAGTGGTCTAATCGAAACCATGACTCCAACTCCCGAAATAACATCAGGAATGCCAAGTGCCGGAAGAGTCAGGTTTTCTTGAGGTCTTCCGTTTTCGTTGATAATACCCCGGAGAAGTTGGAAGAGTTGCCCTGGGTTCATTTCATCACGGATTGTCTGCACTTCTTGAAAAATCCCTATGTTTCTTTCGAGTGACGGGTTTATTGCCCCAGCAACCACGTGCCCCTCGCTGGATAGCAACCTTATTCTCGTCATAATGTTTTCTATGCTCTTACTGTATCTGTAATCCATAAGATTTGATTCCACTTCCAATACCCACTGAAGCACGTTCTGCCTACGCTCGATAAGGTTCAGTCTCTCGCCTCTGCACATAACGAAATAGCGAACACCTGTTGCCTGATATGTCAATCCGAGCGCATCAGCGATAGCATCCCATGCTGTTGTTTGAGGCTTAGGTAATTCAGGTATCATGAAGCCAGTATTAGCAACACTTCCCATAGGGAGACCGAAGCGACTGCATGCATCCCTGAACACTCCGGATGCCGTCACGCCTGAGTAATTGAAAGTATCTTTGTTTCTAAGCAACCTAAACCCATTGTCATAGGCTCTCAACGAAAGTGTTCTGCTTGATGATGGAGTTTGCCTGAGAAACATTCCACGGAAAAGTTCCCTGCCCTGCCAATTGAAAATACAATGATGACCGTTTTCCACATCAATGCGTAAGCGCTCGTGGCCGTGGTCATCACTATCGATAAAATCCACTTGCAACGACCTTGCGGGAGAGCTTCGTCTCCCCGCCCATGTGATTTTTGACACAAGATTGCTTGCATCTATAGTCGCTCCACCCCTAGCGACAAGTAGTGTTGCAGATCCGCTCATGCGGGTAATGCAAGGACTTGACCAGGATGGATTAAGTTAGGGTTGCTTATCCTGTCCCGATTCAAGTTGTGTATCTCAGGCCATCGAGCACCATTGCCAAGGTGTGTCTGAGCAATCCTCCAAAGAGTATCACCCGGGGCAACGGTATGCGTTCGTGGCATGATGCGGTTGTCCACTCGAGGTGGCGCAGGGGCTGGGGGTGGTATAAACGCCCGTTGTTGCCGCACCTGTACTTGCCTGAGAGTCACGCTTCTGTGCATTTTGAGGACAAGCGTATAATGGATAGTGCCAATATCGCCGCCTCTTTCGTGATGTGTAAAGTTTTCTATTCTGAAGTATGCGCCAGCACTCATGCCGGCAACCAATAGTCTGATAGGTCTTTTGCTGCTTTGCCACGATTCTATCCTTGCCACCAGATCGTTCGGGGATATCAGAGCCCCTTGCATACCCTGTATTGGTGTAGCGGGGAAGATAGAGGAAAATGTTATCACCGGCGCGGAAGGGTCATTCCTGAAAATGACCTCGCCCAGCCCCTGAATGTTGACGCTTCTGCTTGAACTGCCCTTGACAACAGTAAAAACATCAGGAAGAACGGGCATTCTTATTCTGTCAGTTCCACCATTATGCGTGAGCCACATTTGATACCTAGAAGGCATAAGCTTCTTCCCCTTCCTCAAACACTTCCTCTTGTATAATGCCCATAAAGGCTTCTTTCAACCTTGGCGCTACTGTATCCCAAATACTCTCTTTATCAACGCCGGGTGCTTCAATTTTGCCGTTGCAGTTTATGTCGAGTTTCACGGCTCTATCTTGCGATTGTCGCGCAGTGCCACGACTATCTTGCGGTGCATTAGACATGGAGGGAGGTGGCGTTATATTGATAGGTGCTCGACCGTTTTCCGCTGCTGCCATCCTGTGTGATTCGTTTGCAGGGTAAACCCTTTCACCTCCACTGAACGCCATAAGTTCAGGACCTTCTTCACCTACCCATGCGAGACCGGGAGGTGCGGAACGTGTGCCTGTTGCGTAACCGCCGACATCTGTTCGACCGCCTAACGCTCCGGCAACTGCATTCGCTACTGATTCCGCTGCATCTCTCGCTCCGGCTATCCCTGCCCTGATATTTGCGATATACGCATCTATCGTTGCCTGCGCCGCGGCCCCTGCTTCATTCGACATATCCATGTCATCGATAGCAATGCCCAAGTTATCCAGAATTTCATCCATTCTGTTGTCAAAATCTGTGCTGATTTCAGCCATTGTCTGAGCAGTAGTATCTCGTGCTTCTGTTAAGTTTTCAAAGGTAGAGTTGATTTCAGCAATCTTTGCAGCGGCTTCTTCTGGGTCAAGCCCTTCGAGTTCATTAACGAGCGAGGCAACCTGCGCCATGCTATCTTGACTACCATCACTCAGTTTGGTCAAGAAATCGGTGTTAATGTCGAAGTCTTGCAGTGCTTGCAGATTGTCGTTATACGCTTCAAAGAACTTAATTTGAGATTCCCAAGCCTCGATGATATTTTGACTTGCAATCCCGGCTCTTTCCTCTGCCATTTCAAAAAGACCAAATGTGCCTTTGAGACTTCTTTGTGCAGAGTCGAATGCCACGTCAAAGGCTTCACTAAGTTCGAGCAAGCATTCAACGACACTCTCAATTGCTCGACCGACACCTTCTTCGTAAGTAATCCCTAATTGAACCGCTTCTGCTTCCGCTCGGGCGAGTGCTTCCGCTTGACTTTCCCACATCGCTTCGGTGGTTGCTTGGATGTGTTGGTTTTCGTAAAGCGCGGCACTTAATGCCTCGTAAACTTCTCTCGCTTCATCGACTTCTCGCCTATAGCGACTATGATTAAAAGAGAAACGCCCGACCATATCATCTCTGCGCTGAGCTGCCAAGGTATATTGCTCAGCGGCAAGCTGCAACTTAGCATATAGGTACTCTTCTTGGCGTAGGGCTTCGATGAACGCTTCGTGGGCGGCGGCCGTCCTTTCGCGCTCAACTTGTGCGGCAGCAAGGTCACGCATAGCCGCTGCGCATAGTACGAGTGATCCTGTAGCCTCGTCTATGTGTTCAGCCATTTCAGGGAATTGTGCAACGAGTTCTCCCGTTATCAGAGCCATTTGTTGCTGTTGTGCAGCAGTTATATCCGTAACATCAGATAGAACCTCTAGTCTGCTTATAAGAGCGCCGGCAGACCGCTCCTCTGCATCAAGAGCGTCCATTGTGGAGTAAAGGGTATCTGCCATTTCGCGGTGATTATCAATTAGCCTGTCAACCGTAGCGTAGAACTCTTCAAGCGTGACTCGGCTTGCTTCGAAAACAAGTCGAGAGGCTTCAAGTTCTCCGCGCAGCCTTTCGGCTTCTGGTGATAATTCGCCGTGGATCTCTACTGCACGTCTGTACTCATCGTTGAGCCTTGTAATTTCGTTATAACTCTGTCTTGATGTCATTGTTAGACTGTTGAACTCGGAGTTTGCATCGCTAAGCGCATTTCCAAGCAAAACCGCACCTGCAACCACAGCGGCAATAGCGCCGGCGATGAGAAACACGGGACCGAGCGCAACTTTTGCAGTAGCTCCGAACACCGCAGTAACAGTTGTAGCCACCGCTTTCGCGGCAGTATACACCATTACAGCAGAAGTGGCTGCAACTAAGCCAGTACCGATAGTAGCTATCGCAGCGGCAACAGCAGGGTTCTCGTTGAGGAAGTCGCCAATCCATTGAACTATATCTGCAAGGCCTTCTGATGCTACAGTTACGGCAGGGGCGAGTACCCCTGTAAATGCAGCACTAATACTGTTTGTCGCCATTGCCCAGCGTTCTTCAAGCGTAGTCGCAGCTTCGGCAGTAGCTGATAATGTGCCGTCTGCACTTGCAATCTTCTCTACCCAATCATCAAAGACCATTGCGCCGGATTGAATTGCAAACGCCAGTTCAGGCCCAGCACGCACACCGAATACTTCCACGGCTCGAGCCGTGGCTTCCGATGCGCTTTCCATGTTATAGATTTCTTCGATAGTTTCGCTAAGTGCTTCTCTTGCATCCCTGCCTTCTTGTCCTGCATATATAAGAGACCGCCTGAGTCCATACATGGCTGCACCGTAGTCTATACCTTTTTGCTCGAGCCTTGCAAAGAGCGCTACACTCTCGTCCATGCTAAAGTTGAGAGCATCAAGGGTAGCTTGATTACCGAGTAGCTTATATGTGAGTTGGTCTACGGCTATACCCGACAGTTGCCCGGCAAGCGTAAACTTATCTAGCACCCTTTCGGTTTCAGTAACTTCTATATTCCAGCGCGACATAAGCATCGATACTGTCTTGATGGACGAGGTAACGTCTGCACCTGTCACATCGGCAAAGTCAAGATGTAAGCGTGTTGTCCTCTCCAGTTCATCGCCTTGGAGATTCAGCCGTGTATTGACTTCCGACAGGGCGCTGGCAACCAATGACAAGTCACCGTTTCGTGCTGTCGCGAATACATTCAACATTGAATTAGATAAGCCGTCAAGTGCTGCGCCTGTCGCACCTGTAGACTTGATTATGATAGCCTCTGCGCGTGAGTGTTCGTTCGCCATTTCGATGACCGCATCCGTGACTTGATTAACGAGTTTTGCAAGTCCTGCGGCCACTAATGCGTTTTTTATTACATCAACAGAGTCCGCGATACTGTCGCTCGACCTCTGCATAGTGTCTGCTTGATTTTGACCTGCGGAGGCGGCATCGTCGAGAGCTCTCGCAGTGCCGGTAGCTGTACTTCCGACACTTTCTATAGCGTCACCATAGGTTTCTACATTTTGTGCTGCGCCTTCAAGCACTGCGCTAAATTTATCTTCACCTTGTATGACTGCCGAGAGTATTGCTGACATTACACGCCGCCTCCTTTCGCTATTATGTTCAGTGTGTCAAGCCGTACCGGGTTCTCGTTTTCATAAACCTCAGAGGCGATATAAAAAAGCCGCCTCTCTCGCGGCATTTTCCAAAAATCTTCCATTCGGAGGTTGTGTTTCTGCCAGAGCGTATGAGCCCAAAAAGCCTCAGAGCCCCGGACGGCAATTAGTTTTTTGCTTCTTCAAGCAGGCTCTCGTCGTTCGACACAGTTGTGCCCAACCCAAGTGCGTTCATAACCATAGCATTAACATGCTGATACTCACCAGATTTCCAAAACACCTTGAGCGGCATTTCGGTTATGTCGTGGCAACTGTAATACTCCATGAGTTCCTTGCTTTTGAGGTCGGGGTACACTAGGGCTTCGGCAATGATATGCCGTACCGCCCGAGGAGTATCACGTTCAGTTTTGAACATTACTTCGTTGTTTGGTCCGATATACGGCGAGCCTCTGTCGTTAGTGGCTACGCTACGAGTGCGATAACCTTCAAATAACTTTTGGATGCGCTCTTGACTCAGCACTTTGATTTCGAGTTCAATGCGATCTCCGTTTTCATCAACAAAAGATTCAGGTGCAGGAGCTTTTACAATTTCATTACGCTGTTCGCGCATGAAGAAGCTGAGGCTTTTGCTGTTTGAGGTAGCTACTTGTGTTGAAGTATCCATAATTTTAAGTTCTCCTTTCTCTGTTAAACCACGCCTTTTGCGTTAAACGCAATTACATCGTCGAGTACCTGACCAGCGGCATCATGCATGAGCAGGTTCAGGTCGCCTGTCAAGACACAACCCGTAGCTGTTATGGTGTCGCTTCCGTGTTCTTGGAAGAAATCACTGCCGGAATCGTTCATGATACCTTGGATGGTTAGCTCGGGAGTGCGTCCAGTTCGCAGATAGCCCATTATGGTGTTTTTGAGCCAGTTTGTGGTACGCCTACGTGTGATACTGCCTGAAATCGTGTACCCAAGCCACCTTGACGAAGGCGACCTTTCGCCAACCTGACTGCCCGACCAGACTTGGGGGGTGAAAGTTATTGAACACGCAACCTCATCAAAGATTTCTATGCCATCAATAAACACCTTGCCCTCTTTGAGAGATATTGGGGCCATGTTATGTTCCATGATTAGTTATCCTCCTTATCGTGTTTTGATTGTGAAGAACAGCTTTTCAGCGCTATCCACAGGCTGTATAAAAACATCAAAGAAAACTTCATCGCCAATACTTTCGCCTCGGTTCACTCTGAAATCTTCTTCGAAGTTTACATTCATGATGGCGTTGTTTCCCTCGTATCTAAGCAACAATTCTCTGCCGAGGCCTTCCATAGCATCCCACGCATCTTCATTGTTGTGGAACCTATTTGGTGGGAACTCCAACATTACATCTTTTGCGAAAGAATCGAGTGTTCGGCGCACACGGTTCTTTCGGTAGTATTCACCTTTCGGTCTTTCAAAGGTGACGAGAGAGTTGATGTCGTACTCAACGGCAACCTCGCCCCGCTCGTTCCACGAGAAGAAGAACTCGCCCTTATTGATGGCTGCTTCGGCTTCTTCGTGGTTTTTCTCGCCGAGTATGCTGACGGCTCCTTCGTATGGTCTGTATGTCAGACTTTCGATGTGGTAGAGAGCCGCTGCGTCGGATGCTGCAATAAAGGCGGTCGCCTTAAAGGCATCAATCTCGGTGCCATCATTAAGGACAACTCCATTCGTCACATTTATTATGCCGATGCAGTCTGCTTGCAAGCCTGAAACAGCCGCTGTACGGTATTTCCCGTTATCGCGGAGATACTTGATTTTTGAAGCAACTGCGGCTTTTAGCGCAGCCTGCGCAATCGGAAAAGCCATAGTATCCCAGCTTTGACTCTCTGAGCTGTCGATATACTTAGTAATGTCGGCATTTGTAGCATTGCCAGTCACTCCACCCGAGAGAGAGAACCCTGCATGGGCGACTAATGCGCCACCTCCTGCGAAGTCCACCCAATCGTTATTGCCCACCTTGATAAGTTCATCAATTTCCGACAACCCGGTGACGTTAAACACGCGGTCAGAGCCCAACCAGACTGAAACATCAAAGCCGCCAGTTGGATTTGCGGTAACTGCAACTCTCAGGTCATTACCTCTTGCGCCTCCATACTTTGCGGTAACGGTCAGGTTGTTTTCAGTTGCTGTGGCTTTTGCTCCCTGTTTCGGTATATAGACTACAACCTCAGCAGCCGCCTTCAGTGCTTCACGTACAAGCAGCAACTCCGGGTCAAACACAGAGTAACCTAACTTATGACGTTGAGCTTCAGGCGCATTGCGTGCAATTCTGATAAACTCTTCTCCCGGACCATACGGATGGTTTATAAGCGGTATTGTTACCGCACCACGGTTTCGCCCTCTGATTCTAGTCGGACGAGTGCTTTCAAAGTTGATATAGGTTCCCGGGCGCACCTTGCCGACAATTTTGTCAAATGTTCCACCTGGCATAACTATTTTTCCTCCTTCTTCTCAGGAATGGCTGATAAGCCACACCATTCTTCGATGTGCGTTCTCATTTCTTCAACTGTGTATGTGCCTTCCAGCGCATATGTCGCGGCATCGTAAGTGCTGGTCGATACGTTAAACAGTTCCCTGCAATCCACACAAAGTCTCTCAACACTGAACTTGGGCTTTATCTCCGGGTTCGCTTGCGACTCTGTCATGGTTGGGTTTTCGTTGGGCTTATTTTTTTTGTTGTTTTCTGCCATATGGTCATTCCTCCTCTTGATTTATTATGGCAAGAGCGCTATCGTAAGCACTCTTTAATTCGATTGTGGCGTTAATCGCCGCTATGGCTTGCGATTCTACTCTACGGTATGGGCGCGGACTATCCCACATGAGTGTGATTTGCGCTGCGTTGTCCATGGGTCTCAACAATGGATCTCTCAGACGGATAATCCGCTTTGTCGGATTACCTTCGTTGTCAACAACAGGTACAGCATTCCTCACAGATTTAAGTGCATTCTGCGCAGTAAAGCCGAGGTCAAATGCCAAGCTCGATTTGCTGTGAAAGAACTTCACAAACCAAACAAAATTGAGCGCATACGTGGACATGGTAAACCCCTGTGAATCAACTTCTGGAGGAGGGAAGTACACAGACGGCACTATAAAATCTTGCGGCATTTTTTCGTAGTATGGCTGCAGGTTTCCCGTGGCTTTGAGCATGAACGCAATAACGCTCGCCATTTCTCTATCCAATGCCATATAGCAATCTCCCCCTAACTAAAGTAGCTGTTAATCCACTGCTGTACTTTTGCTTCAAGCCACTTAGGCAGTATTTTCTCTAATATGCGGATAGAAGCTTCCCAATAGTGCGCACCTTCTACCCACTGCTGTTTCAGCATCATGCCCGAGGAAGCGCCGGGCGTGTGAACAAACCTGCCTCCTCGCCAGTAACCTGGCACGAAGCGCATGGCTACACCCTGCGGATTCATCCAGTGACCATCATTTACAAAAACTGCATATGAAACATTTGTGCCAACTTCAAGGGTCATGCCCCCGTCGCTTATATTCCACACATTGTCCTCATCGCCCTTGCTGAAGCTGTTCAGCAGCAAGCGTGAGTCCACGACATTTCGCCTGATAATTTCGTCTTGGAGGATACGTAGAAACTCGTACCCGATACTTTCGATAAAAAGCGTAAACTCTTCTTTGAAGTCGCCAGATGCTGCACTGCGTAGCTTTTGAGCAAGTCCTGTAGTATCTTCGAGTGTGATTTTAATGAATGGTGCTGACATTAGATAGCCTCCTGATTCGCCCTGCGCGTCACCATTACATGAACATGGTGTCGCCTTACCTTGCGAGGCATTTCAGCGGTGAACTCCAAGCCTGTATCAAGGTCTACTATCTTATCGTTTACTCTTATATCGGTACCCCAGGGAAGCGAGAGCTTTATCCGCGCATCATAGACTGTCTGAGGTTCGCGCTGTACTACGCTTGCACTGCCGCTCCGTGCGTGAAAGTGGCACGCCACGTTTTCTATATCAGGTGTATCAGGATATGAGTGTTCAAGCGAGGCTGGAAGTCCGTAACCGGGTGATGCGCCCTCACTTATGATGTGATATACGTTGCACCGATGGAGAAGAAAATCAGAAAATCCCACAACTACCACCTCCTCACAGTTTTCGCAGACTCATATTAACAGGGTTGCGTGCCCTAGCTACAATGTAGTCCGCAAGTAGAGGCTCAATGTCAATGTTGTCAATCTTGGATTCCGTGTCATGAAGCGTGTAGGAATAATCATCAAAAGACTCACTCCTGAAATTGCCGCTATTTGCATCTGCCCCCGCAGCGCCAATTGCATACATTTCAGCAAGCAACATTACCGCAGTTTTTACATTTAGAGGTATCTCAGGGAATTCATCGGCATCATCGAAACGGTTTCCGGTGATAGCGATAACCCGCTGTTCTGCCCTGAGAATATCCACTTTGAGGCGGCTATCATCGCGTGATGTTACTCTTGGGTTCTCGGAGTAGTCTTTTACCTCTTGAGGCGTTACCCACGGCCTTGTAGCCATGACATCACCCCGCTTCAAACATGCCTGTGCTTATCAGCCTACCCGCGAGGTCTTCGCCTACATTAACAGGTACACCTTTCAGGAATATTTGACTACCTTTTGTATACGTCGCACCCCTTACGAGTACTACCGCTTTTCCATCCCCGGCAACAGCGGTGTCGCCGCTCTGCTCGTTGCTCTGAACTTCGGGAGTAGCGGTGCTGGTGCTTTCGTTTGGCTTGCTTTCCTCGTCAGTAGCTTTCGCTTCAATGTCAGCGAATATAAGGTCAGCACGCATGTCGTTATTTGTTGCCGCAGAAATGTCAACTCCACGCTCCAGAGCAATTGCCTCGAGGCTATCTTTGCCAGCTTTTTTGAGTTGCGACAGGGTCATTCCATCCCCGGCAACAGCGGTGTCGCCGCTCTGCTCGTTGCTCTGAACTTCGGGAGTAGCGGCAAGCGGAGCCATTCCCGGCATATAAATGCCATTATCATCATCGAGCAAGGTTGAGCTACCTGTGTTGTTGTTGTCAGACATATTTATTCCTCCTAATATTATTGTGTAGGTCTATTCCGCAGCCTGTGCAACACATTTTTGTGTTTCTCCCTTATGGGATACTCGTAATCATAAAGCGCAGCACAGGCTTATACAGAATGTGAGATGTTTATGGTGTCGGTGTTGTGTCAACTGTGAAATTGTCAGCAATGACAAATGCATCGGGATTGACAATTTCCATGTCGAAGTCGGCAAGCAAGGTGAACTCGTGACGGGTTTTGCGTGGCACCACCTGATGGTAGCTATGCAAGCTTTGTCCGAATACGCCGTATGCGAGGTTTTCAAACGGAGCAAGGAAAATGATATTATCGGGCAGGAAGCCGAGGGGGAAGATTTCGTGACCGTCGTAAGTCACATGCCTGCCGTCGATAATCATTGAGTCTCCTAGAGCTGTGTTGCGTTGCTGCAGTTGTTGTTTGTATTTGCGATTGACTTGGTGTGAGCAGAAAATTGTCAAAAGGTTCTTATCTTCCTCTTGGAAGAGTTGGAAGTATTTGCTCGGCATTGCAGTGAGCAGTCCATCAAATACCTTACCGAGGAAGTCTTCGCTGCCTTCGGTGTCGAATTTGTGGGTCAGTGTATCTTTTTTGGCAAGCTTCACCCAACCATCGTTGATACTCAGGAAATTGTCGTTAGAGTCGGTATCTCCGTTGATTGCGAGATCAAGAGAGTCATTGACGAATTGCTGTGAAAAGAGTTTTGCAAGCGTGGTGTTGACGTTCCTGCCTTCGATGTTTTCCTTCATGTACTGGAAAGTGACGTTGTAAGGCATGATAACACCTTCTGCGGTAAGCTTGCGCCTCTTGTGGTCTGCTGTGCCGGATGCGGGGTTGTCGTCATCTTCAACCTGTGCCCTGAGTGCACGCTTGTTGACGCTTAGGGAGTCAAGGTAGCGTGTAGTCGAACTCATGTTAATGACATCTGTACGCTTGAAAAATACAGAGTAGTCTTTCATGAATGTCATGAATTGTCTCTGCTGCTCGGTATTCATGGCACCGCCGCTTCCAAGTGCGCTGGAATCAATCGATGCCTTAGATACTAGTGTTCTGTTATCCAAACTCATTTTTGTTGTCCTCCTTAAATGAAGAAGTTGTCAAATACGCCAACTTCTGCTTTTTCTATCGGTTCCTGTTCAGCGTTGAGATTGCTTGGGATACCTCGAGCTTTGAGTAGCGGCTCAATGGCTTCGCTCACCATTTTCTTCACTGCCTCGGGTGTCACAGCTTCAGATACCTCGAGTTCAGCTTCCAAAAGCTTGGCTTCGGGCAGCTTCTCGAATTTTGCGGCGATAGTATCATCTATCATTTTCTGAATGCTGCTTAGTGTGACGGGGGCTTCTTCAACTGCATTGTCTACTTCCGGCTTCTCAACCAGTTCGGCAACGGTCTGTGTGACTAGGTCCTTGATTTCCTGCGGGTTCATGTCTGTATCCTCCTTCGTAATGTCATCCTCGCCGCCAGCTAACGAATCACGGAGTTCCGTGAGTATGTCGCACGCTTCGTCGAGCTTTTTCTTGTTTGCAGCTGATATTTTCTTGCCTGCTTTCTCAACGGCAGCTGCATCGCTGGAAAGTGCTTTTACAACGCATGGTTGCGTGAGCAGATTTGTGATGATTTCGCCAAAATCTGCGAGAGCTTCACGGATTGTTTGCTCATCATCGACAAACACCCGACTATCTGTCTCCCAGTTCCAAGAGGCAAGGGTGGTTTCCAGCGCATCAAAGGCTGACCAGAAGTTTCGCTGCTTAATATTCTTTTCGTACTTCTCCTTAACCTCTCCCTTTTCAACCGCACTAATGCCCAAAGCTGTGCGGATTGCTTTCATCAAACCCTTTCCCGCAGTGGCCTCTTCATCAGCCTTGATTTCTGCTGCTTGGTCTTGTGTCGTCGTGGTGGTTTCAGGCGAACCTTTTGTGAGTTCTTCCAAGTCAATATCCTCCTTGCCATATTTCCCGACTCCACCCATCGAAAAGCCTGTGATGTCACCTTTCTCCACAGCTTCCCAAATGGCAGAATCTTCGATTTCGACCGTCATTAGCCAAGTCCCCTTAGCTATTGTCTCGTCACCTATAATCATGTCGCACGGTGCAATGTAGGTTTCTACGACAGTGACGCCATCCACAGCCTCAAAGCTGTGCTGTACGTCAATCTGGTCACCGTTCTTGGCGAACCAGTGAGCTGCCTTGCGGATTTCCTCCTCTGTCATGAAGTTTCCGTCTGTATCTTCGACCAGTGGCTCATACACTACGCCCGTGACATAATGTGTTTCGGCGTCGGCCTTGACAATCCTGCCGAATGTTTCAAACGATGCGCTACCATCTTCGGCTTTGGTTATAAGGAACTTTTTGTTGTTGGCCGCCTTGTCAACGAGTGAGACAAACCGGATTCTCGCATCGCTGATTTCAATTGCTTTTTCTATTTTTATTTTTGACACTCTCGTTTCACCTCCTTTCGTGTTGGGCGCATTACGCATCGCCCTGCGGACCTTAACCTTTCCTACCCGGTTATAGGCATAAAAATAGCGGGTCTCACCGTTTGGTGAAACCCGTAGGTTAACTGTGGTTATCTAGTTTATATTTCTTCGAATATTGAATCCATAGAATCATCTATGCATTTAACAAACGATTCGTATGCCTTCTTTTGCTCTTCCGTCGCATCAGCAGGCAAGACAAGATCCCCTGTTTCGGTTTTTTCCAAAACGCCTATCAGCGTATCCGGCAATCCAATTAACGCCATGTTAGAACCCTCCTTCTCTTATAAGCCTTGTGATTTCTGCCGATAGCGGAGATAAAGTTACATCACTTATTGCTTCTGCAAAAGCTTCCCTATAAGCAAATCCGAGCCCCTTCTTGTTGGCTACCGCCGAAACATAGTCAGAAATATTGAGCCACTCGTCGGCACTCATTCCGAGATTTGATAATGCTTTTTTAACAATCCTTGCCGACACATCGCCACTCTTTAACGACTGAAACGCAGCGACTCTATCTAACATGCCATTCAGGTCGGTGGCGGTGAAGTCTACTCCGCGCCCATTGAAAGTTTCAACGAAGTCAATTGCATGCGACACTTCATGTCGTAGAATCCCTGCGACTCCATTTTTTGAAGTCCAGTAGCCGCTATTTGTGTACTTGTTGACCATTTCAGAGATAGAGTTTAGGTCCTGCATGTTCGCGACATTTAGTTTTAAGCTCGTGGTTATGTTTCCTTTGTCGCTTCTCACCGCAAATTCGGCAATCATATCACCAGGTTCATTGACAGCCACTATTTTCTGCACTGAGCCCTTCAGTTGCGGAAACTCTTGATAAAGCCCCTCTAGGCTGTTGCCGACTGCATTTAACACTTCATCAGACAACCCTGTTACCGCTACTTTTTGAGTGCCTATAGTCTCCTTTAACCGCGCTATTTCTTCGCGCCTACTTGTGAACGGTTTATTTACTTCAATTATACCATCGGCTATGCTCCCTTGCAAGCCATTACCACCAATTCCAACCCCTGCGAAGCTTGCAGACGCTCGTGCGTCCATCACATTATCTTGAATCACGCCGACTCGCGCCATGTTAGTCTGCTGCAACTCACGCTCCCATGCACCATCGTCTTCGTCTATGGCTTGTTGTTGTAACGCCTGTCTCTCTTCGAGAGATAATCCGAGTATGTTTTCGTTCACAACGGCTTGCATACAGCAATGACAGTTTATTCGTTCTTCCGGGGGAAGTATAGGGTCGCGAGGGAACATTGGGCTGAAGCCGTCAAGCGAGAAAGGTTCATTAACCGGCACACGTTGTCCGCTGATAGCGACATGGTTCTCGCGGGGGTCGTTCATGTGACCGCCTGTGTGTTTCCACCCCTTTTCCTCGACTGCCGGACTTTGTACATAAGATTCCTGCTGAGCTATGGAGTGCGCTGTGAGCATTTCGGTCACGGCAACACTTCTCGCCCTGTGATATTCGCTGCGTATACCGCCATCCATGAGTACCCTTGTAAACTCTGCCACGCTATGCCCTTGCGAGAGGCTTGTTGTAAGCGCCCTTTGTATCTGCCTATGCGAAGTGAGTTGCATTATTCCGGCAAGTTCCTCACTCCATTCCTCCGCCCACGCCGCCGTGCGCTTCGATATACGGTCAGCAGTATTGCCTGAGCCGAGACTTTTTGCTATGGTCGCTTCCGCAAGTTCGGGGTCTGTTTGAGCAATATAGTCTATGGTAAGTTCACAAACCATCTTCTCAAACTCATCATAGAATATTTTGGTAAGCTTCTCCGCTGTGTCATCGGATGCGCGGATACCCTGCCAAACAAAGTCATTGAAGAACAGGAGGCCATCCGAAGCATTAAGTGCCTCTATTACTCTATTCGTAAATTCTTTCAAGCAACTTGCGACTTTTTCCTCACAAGCCGATATTTCTCCCACCGTGCCTTCGGCATCGGCAAAGCCGGCCTCGTCCAACGCCTCTACAAGATTGCTGTCTTCTTTAGCTATGTATTTGTCGATTGCCTCTATAAGTGGCTTGCAGTTGACTTTGCTCCAATCAATAACTTTCTTCGACATCTGCATCCCCCTTGCCTTGCATATCACCGACATCGAGTAACAGTGAGCGAACTTCCTTCATAATGGCAGCTATATCTCTATCGCCACTCTTGGTCGCTTTCTCTATCTGTGCTGCAAGCTCCTCGGTTACAGACTCTGTAGTATCTAACCCTTTAAGCTTACCTGCAATTGCCACGGATGAGCGCAGATACGCCACAGGGATTTCGCCCCATTCGCCGGGGTAAGCTTCCGCTGTTTCTCCGAGGGCATTGTAAGCTATCTCTTTTGCTTTGTTAGGAGACAAGCCTCCGGCACGTTCGCAGATAGAGAGTATTGCACTCAGGTCTTCAGGGTTTGTCACGTTAGGTGACTTGAAGTACGCCTCAACATACTTGAAATTATAGTCTTTGAGCAACTTATGATTTATTACCCAAGCGAGACTGGCCCTCTCCGGTTGGAATACCTGCTCTTCCGTAATTTCCATAGCTGTCTGCGCCGTCGCACGGTTGAAGTCGGTCGTATATCCGACATAGAGGTCGGGGAGCAAAAATGCCGATTGAACCTTTTTGCGGTTATTATTCAGATAGTCCTGAAAGAGTTCGTCTTTCTGCAATATCTCTGCAAGCGGCACGGTCTGTATTTCGGGAGGTTTTTCTTGGTCGAGTAATGTAGTGGAATCTGCAGATTCAGCCTCCAGCACCATAAATGAATGCTGCCCGGATTCACCCTTGATATCGTTCATGTATGCTTTAAGTTTTTCGAAGCTACCATCTGACAGTTTGCCGTTCTTAATGAGTATGAGTAGCGGAGTGTGCCGCCCTTCCCCGAAGTAGCGGTTATTGAGTTCTTCTGCTTTGCGAGCGCCGTCAACTCCGAGTATTTGACCTATCCAGCGAATCTCTCCGTAAATCTCTGTGCCTATTGCGAACTCCATTATCTCATTCGCTTGATCCTCGGGCGCAAGCGCGTCAACGTACTTGCCAGTGGTTTTATTCATGATGCGCGGGTCGCCCATCTCCTTAAAGTATACAGTCTTATTTCCGGTGGTCTGACGGTACTTGCAGAATTTACGCTTCCTTGTCTCAGTTTGCCCATTGATGTTGTAATCAACATCAACATAAGGCTCAAGAGGCGCAGTTTTGCGGATACTCTTTGTATTGATGATAAATTCTATACCGTCAACTTCCCCGCCGACGTTTCGGAGTGCTTCGATGTATGATATGCCGTAAGTCTCACGCGCCTCAATAACGTCCTCAAACACTTCTTTGGTGTCTTTATCCATGTTGAGCAGGTTTATTATATTTTCGGCCTTGGTGTATTCGTTTTTCATTTCAGGCGTTTCTGTTGAGTAGTCCATCTTGTATCTTACGCCGATACCAAACCCTGCAATATTGTATTTGTACGCTCGTATGCACTGAGGGAGAATTGACGAATGCTTCACATGAATCGAAAGCCCTTCGAATTCAAGCGTAGGCTCTACCCACCCAAAAGCAAATGCGTCTGCCTGTTCCTTTACCTGTGCCGACGTAGCTCCTTTTTCAACTGGTTGTTCGGCCGGGGAATCAGCTTTGACTATATGCACATTGTATGTTTTCAAGCTTTTATCAGACATGCCTTAATCTCCTTGCGTTAATATCTATCTCTTATCTTTTGCCGCCGGTTTATCGTCCTTCAGGTTTACCGGGAGGCAGCAGAGAAGCAGACAATCAGCCTCATCGGGTGATGGGAGTCCACGCTCTTTCATCGCCCTTTTGCTTTCCACCACTATCTTGTTGCGTCCGTTAAGCTCATATTTCCGTGACGAAAGCTGGGCAATAAGATCTGAATCATTTGGCAATATTAAATCCACCGGTTTCTTTTTGCCCTCGTCATCAATCTGCGACAGACGGTCACGCACGAACGCCATCATTACCGTTGTGGAGTCGTGGTAGTAGGGGTGCTTACTATAGACTTTCCCAAAGTGGACGGGCAATACTTCAAGCCACCAGTAACGCTTGGGGTCGCTTGACTTTATCTGGACAAGACGGTCAGTTACGCCACCACCTAAGCCGCCATCGTCTATCTTGACAGGAATCTTACGAGCGAACTTGTGCCTGTGCCTCAGTCGCTCGCCGAGCAATACGATTTCAGCAGCAGTCTTCATCAGGTTCTGCCCTCGTATTTTTTTATGAAATTTCATATGCTCATTGACTGTGTACCCGATTACCGTCTTGTCATCGCCGTACCGTGCAACGTCACACCCGATATGTATGCTATGCACTGGCACACCCTCGCCTTGCTCTGACTCGGGATCTGGTATATCCGTATACATGACTGAGTTCTCTATGAGCGAGAGAGGTATGAATACATCATCTTCTTGCAGCGGGAAGTCTCCGCGTACCCTTACTCTGACGAAATTGCTTTCCTCTCCGTATTTCCTGATATTTGCCTCGATGTTCTCTTTGTTTGTGCGCGAGCTTTTCAAAGCGTTTACCGTATGGCATTTATAGAGGTCACGGTCTGATGTATGGCTGTCATAAAATGTGCCTGCGGTCTTTGTAGGGTTGCCGCACATCAAGAGCTTGTTGTTATCGCCGGATAGGGTGCCAAGTATAGCTTCCATGATAGGCTCAGCCACGCCGGAAGCTTCGTCCACTATAAAGAGCATATTGTCTTCGTGGAATCCTTGCATATTTTCTGGCTTGGTTGCAGTCCTCGCTACTGCGAACCACCGCTTCTCCATGCCTACCATGTATATATATGTTTTAGTCCATTTCAGAATAGCAGAGAGCAACGGACTTCGTGCTTGCCATTTTGCGACCTCGGCCCACAACACGTCATGCAACTGTTGGCGGGTTGGTGCCGTTGCTACCACGCGGGGAAAGGGGAAGCATGTTAGAAACCAGAGAAGTACCGCTGCTTCAAGTCCTGTTTTTCCGACACCTTGACCACTCTTTACCGAAACCCTTTTTGATACTGCGAGATCCATTGCCGCAGCAGCTTGCCAATCGTCAGGCTCAAAGGTGAGTACTTCTCGAAAGAACAGGACAGGGTCTTTTTGGTACATCTTCTGCCTCTGCTTGAAAAAATCATTTCTATTCATCGCCAGCACCGATGAGGGACTGTATCCACTCGACTGCTATAATGTTTTGCGTAGATTCGCTCTGACTTTGCTTGAGCCTATTCAAGGATTCGATACATTTTCGCTTTTCAGACTGAACTCTCGAAAGTTCTGCATGGGCGCGTAGCAGCAAGTCGGTGCTATCCCGTGTGATTGTATTTACACTATATGTATGCCCCGGCAGACGCTTATCAGCTTCAACTTTTTCTGTTATTCTCTGCTGGTACAATTCTTTCTCTGCATCATTTGCGAACTCGCGAAGTGTCTCTCCCCTAATAACTTGGTCAATCATAAGTCCTCGCGAGACGTTACCGAAGTTTTGGATTTGTTGTATTTTGTCTAACAGCCAGCGTTCCCTTATTGTGAGGATTGCAATTTGTTCGTTCAGTATACTCTCTTCATCGGTAAGCACTGCAACCATCCCATTAAACAGTTTAAGGTCATGCTCGGACAATATGTCCGAGTACGGATTAGGGCGAGAGTATATGCCGTGCGTTTCTGCAAGAGTATTGCCTGGTTGCAAGTTAGGCTTGCCCCCTTTATTGCCTACTGCGTTTTTATTGCCTAGTGGCGCTCCGCGCTTCTTGGCTGGCGTTCCCTCTTGTGGTGCGCTCCCTTTCGAAGTGGAGCGTTCCACTTGTTTTTTTTTCGACGATTTTGTGGGGCGTGCGCTGCCGCTCGACTTTTTGCCGTCCCAGTTGTCGAGAGACTTCCACTTGCGAACTTTGGCTGCGGGAACTCCTAGATGCGCAGCAATGTCCACAAGCTTGACCGAGCCACCCTTATCATGGTACATCTGCTCGGCTTTTATCCTTTCTTCACTCTTAGGACTTGGCATATTGCTCCACCTCGTAGTCGAATTAGTGTGTGTTCCTCGGCTTAGTTGCTGGGTCGGGGCAAAAACTCGCAACCTCTCCCCAACATGGTCAAGCGACCTTTTAAGTTGACAGGCTGGGTGTCCGCAAGTATGAACACCCAGCCATAACCTAAATATTTGTAAGCAGTTCCGCAGGGCTGTAACTCACATCTTTCTTGACCATCATAGTCAGGAAGTCTTCTTTTGAGAAATCGGAGAGCCTGAATATTTCCTCTGGCTTCATACCGAGTTGCTTGCTTATTTCCTCGACACTCTTGCCATCAACCATGAGCCTCCGTATGATAGCTTTCATCGGTTCAAGTAAGTGTACTCCGCGTGCCCTGTTATGTGTTATCGTGCCATAGATATTCTCGCTCTCGCCGTCGTGCTTAACAATGACAATCGGAACCTTGCCTCCAAGCAGAGACCAAAGGGGTTCTTCTCCCGACACGGTCCAACGGTGGAAGCCGTCGATTATAACCATATCAGGATTTACGACAATTGGTAGTGTCCATCCATTCGTCAATATGGACTGTGTGAGTAGTTTCAGGTTTTCCTTTGATACTCGATTCGGGTTGTAGTCGTTAGCTTTTAGCAACTTTCTGTCCACCCATGCAAGCGTTGATAAAGGGGTAAAAACATTATTTTTCATTTTGCCACTACCTCCCGTGCTTTTTTCGCATTGTCTATGTAGCGGCCGTATATCCTATTGAAGAGCGCCCTGTATGCCCTGAGTTTTGGGTCGCCCCTTATAAGTGATTCGTAGATTTCCCGAAAGTCACGTTGCGATGCTATTGCTGATACCTGCATGAAGAAGTTCCGGTATCTGATTGCTGTTTTCAGCTTGCTTGGTGTGTTGAAGTTTTGCACCATGTTGGCGAACAGGTTTATAAGCAAAGCTTTGTAATCTTTCTGCTCTTTACCTTCCATTTCACGCCTTGTTTTGGTGCGCCTCCCGAACATTTCAGAATCCCAATAGAGTGTAGCTAAATATGCGTTTGGTTCTCTTTTCGTTATACGCTCCATCAGGTCCGGGTAGTATTCATTCATCTGCACAAGACTCTTTGCTGTATCAACACTGAAGAACTGCGATACCCTGAGTTGGCTTTTTGAGGTGCCAGTCTGCCAAAGGTAGAGGTATATTTCGGGGATTTCTACTCTCTGCTCGAGCAGATATTTCCACACGTCATTGTTTGTCCAGTCGTATATGGGGAATATCTGCCTTTTGTTGGTCATCTTCTTTCCAGCCATTGTCATGGTTGCGAGATTCTTTAATCGCTGTATTGATTCCGCTGCGCGTATGCCGACGATTGTCATACCGTCCATACACATACGCGGTAGCCAATCTTGGTACGCATCTTTCCTCGGTCTGAGCATTGGGTGTTCCGTTATTGCGAATGATGGAGGTCTTCTTACCCAAACATCTTCTTTTGTTCGGTCCCAGCATATAAAGCTTTCATCTTCCGAGAGTTCATTGAAGCAATTAAAATGCTTCACTTCCACACAATACCACTCGAAGGAGGCGCCGACCGCAATGAATTTTCTGCGCCAAGCTTTCACCGTGTCCTCAATGCACTTGAAGATAGCTTCTTCGTCTACAAAGTGTACGACGAGCTGTTCGGCTTTGATTTTACCGTGCTGTATCAGGTTCATTACGACCTGTGCGAGTGCGAGGCTGTCTTTTCCTCCGCTAAAGCTCATGTAGACAGGCACTCCGTTGTCAAAGACGTTTTTGATGCGCTGCTCTGCCGCTGCAACCACATCAATATCGGCTATACATCGTTTTATAGCCATATTTCACTATTGCAATGAGGACAGATTATTCGCTTATCACTTTCGGCATCCCCCGCTTGCGGCTCTGCAGGGTTCACTTCAACGCTCGGCGGCGCCATCATCGCTTCTTTCTTTACACTTCCAGCGTTGATTTGCGCTATTTCCTCCGCGCCTATTTTGCCGTACTCGCCTATTTTCTTTGAAATCTCGCTTGCATCGGCTACCATGGAGCGAAGTATATCTTCATCGAAGCCAGGCACATCAAGGTCGTGCTTGAGTTCATCTAGAAATGTGTTAAATGTGTCAAGATCGTCTATACCGAGCCCATAAATCTTATTGTCGGCTATCATCAGTTTCTTTTTCTGATTCTCCGAAAGACCGGATACTCTGTAGAAGTCACCTTCTGTACGGCCGAGTAGTTGTAGGGTGTCGTAACACCCTACTCCCGCCATGATTGTATTGTTTTCGTCGATGACTATCGGACGTATCTGCCCGAACATCGTTATGCTGCGCCCAAACTCATGTAACTGCTTTTCTGTATGTATGCGCACGTTACGTTCAGGCTTCTTGATATCGGCAAGAGGAAGGCGTTCGATTTTCATGCGCCCACCACCTCTATATACCGCTTTGCTCCCGGAAGCACCGTTGCAGCCTCGCGTACTATGTCGGGGTCAATTTCAAAGACCTCTTTCCAACCGTTGTCCTCGTTTTTGGTATACTGACGTGCAGGCCATGGGTGGGTACCGCAAACATATCCACTGTGCCAGTCGTATATAGGCGGCATTGGTAATTTATGGTAATGGCAGTATGCAAGTACCTGTTCGTGCGACCACTCGGAGAGTGGACTATAGCGTGTAACACCGTTACCCGCCATGTATATGTTCGATTTCCGACCGACATAGTTACCATCAGCCCGCCTTCTGCCAAGTAACAGAAAGTCTAAGCCTTTTGATTTGTAATATAATTGCTGCGCCCTGTGTTGCACAATAGAAAACCATTTAGCCGCGACTGCGCTATTTTGCGGGAAGAGCATTTTCGGGTTTTTTGCAAGCCATTCGAGATTTAAGCCTACATTAATGACTTCGCAACTTTTGGGTTTGTTTTCCTGTATCCATTGAATAAATGCAGGGTATTCAAGGTCGCAGACACCAATCATGCTTTCGTGGATACCGGCACTCTCGCAAACATGACCGAGTACAATGCTGTCCTTGCCGCCTGACCATGCATAAGCGGACTTTTTCCCCTTGACCGTTTTCTTAATTGCTTTTACGGTCTCGGTTGTGAGCTTTTCTACTTCCTTCAAGGAGACAAGGCTCTCTATGTTTTTAAGCGTTTCGAGCCACGCTCCGTTATCAGTTCTTTGCTTTTTACCCAGCACTTCGACGCACCTCCCATCTTGAAACAATGAGAGCTATTGCGGCACTAAGCAACACAGTTGTCAGGCTTCCTATCGTTCGAAACATCGCTACCCCCGCAATATTACCGTATGCAAATATTGGAAGTCCGACAACAAGAGAAGTTAGTATGCCATAAAACATACCTTTACCTGTAAGTTTCTTACCTAAAAGTGTCAGTATCGTTGGCAGTAGTGTAGATGCCCTCTGTGTGCCATAGAGCAAAAACAGGTACGTGATGGTTATGCCCGGGATATTCGCAATTATTATCGCGAGTATCAGGGTGGCCGCCATAACAAACTTTGATTTTTTCGCTTTGTCATAATCGGTCGTGAATGATGCTGCTGCAACTAAACTGCTATCCACTGTCGAGAGCAGTCCCGAAATGACCATAAACATGAATGGCGCGAGTGTCCAAGCCGGGAATCTGTATATTATGAATTCGAGGTTTACCACTCCTGTATCGGACGGGGTGAAGCCTGAACCTGCCGCAACAAATCCGAGTATAGCCATGCAGATAGGCACAACTGCGAATAGAAATGCTCCTATCCTGAACGATGCACCCACTTTATCGGACTTAATGGAAAATGCTCTTTGCCAAAAGCTCTGATCTCCAAATGGACCTGATAAAAGCCCTATAGTCGATGGCAAGCCAAAGCCAAGGAAGAGTGCGAGCCCAGCCTCGCTGATAAGACTGCTGTACTGCCCGGACACTGATGATAAGCCTCCGACAAAATCACTCATTCCCGTGCCGCTGGTCAGAGTAGTTACTGCAAATGCAACACTGGTTACAATCATTATAACCATCTGTACCGCGCCAGTTGTCATTGAAGCCTTTATCCCTGAGAATTGCGAGTACGAAAATGCAATAACAGCCAATATGATTGTCAATAGCCAAAAGGGAAGCCCTGTTGTCACCTCTAACATACGCCCGCCGGCGAGCAACTGTACGGCTGCTGCAAACATCGAAAGCATGGAGAGTTGGACTTGATATATCCCCCGGACTTTTGGGGAGTCATACTTCTCGCCCATGAATGCAGAAAGCGTGATGCCGTTCGGCATCTGAGCGCGTATCCGCTTTGCATAAAACGAGAAAAGGATTAAGCATGCCACATTAGGCACAAGAAACCAGAAAACGCCCGGCCAGCCCGTGAGGAAAGCCCTCTCTGCCGACACGAAAAGAGCAGGAGCCCATATCCATGTACACCCTATACAGAGCGAAGCCTTGACTAGACCCATTTTCCTGTTACCAACATGAAAACTCTCATCGCCACAGTCCGTCTTTTTAGTAAAGCCTATCGTGACAATGAGCATTAGTGCTGTGTAAACTAATAATATTATGATTCCGTTCATTTATCGGAATCCTCCTTTTTTAGAATGTTGTTCCTCAATAGCCCGTCATTGGCGACATACCGGGTTTTCGAGGTTACGCTACATCAAGGAGCAGATACAGCGTCATTCTCGCCTCCTTCCAACATAAAATGCACCACCCCTCGGCGAAAGGGGTGGCATGGCGATACAAGTTTTACCTGCGGAGGGTTCTCCACGCATTAAGAATATCATATCTCGTTCGCTTCGTATTGTGTCACTTTGGCGCATCTTGGCGCATATTTCCGAAAAATGTTTTTATTTTCCTATCAATCTGGCTTTTTGAATACCCAATAATCTTTGCAGTTGCCTCAACTGTGTGCAACTCAATGTACCGGCGTGTGAGTATTTGTCTCATTATGCTATCGTCAACACCTTCTATGAACCTCTCCACTTCCGTACACTCGTCTTCATATCTCTTAGCTCGCGCTCTGAGCCGGGGTCCTGCCTTTTTGACGTATCCCTTGATAGCAACCACATGCTTGGAGTATGGCGGCTCGTTTGACGATGCGAGTACAGTATCTGTTATTTCACATGCATCTTCGCTTGCTATCTGCTCTTCGAGCATAATTATTTCACTACGGATATTTCCGTAGTTTTCAATTCTACGCCGAGTCATTGGTATAGCATTTTTCATATTGACAAACCGCCTCCCATATGTTAGAATCAGTCTTGTTCAGGGGCTGTCTTCCGTCAGGAAGGCGGCTTTTCTTTATGTTGCTTTTACCAGTTGCCGAGAACATACCTATTTATCCTTTTTCTGTAATCCTCATTGCTTTCTCCGTGAGCCTGATGGAATTTGCGTATGGTTTGTGCGCTCCTAGTATATACTTCGTCAAAATTTTCGACTACTCTCACCTCGAAGTTATTTAGCTTCTTCGATAACCGCATGATGCTCCTTCTTTTTCTTTGCATGACCCGAAGCCATTTCCATCTTTCGCGTAGCGACATTCTTATGCTTAAAAGCTCCCTGATGAACCGGATAGTTATTTTGTGAGATTCAATATACAGCTTTATGAGTTCGGTAACTTTTTGTATGCTCTTCATGCTCCGGTACCTCCTGTAACTTGTCTGCAATTTACCTGTAACTTGCCTGTAACTTGCATATCTGTCTGATGTTTCAATTCTTCGTCTGTCTGTTCGAGTATCTCGCGCACCATCACCAGTACGGATTCTTTAACACGGACACTATCGTTATCGCAAAATATTGCCACCGTTTGAGATACCTTTCGGAATGTATTGTTGATGAGTTGACATCTGGTCTGCGTTTTATCAATCTCGCCGAACACCATTTCAGGCATTTCCTTTTTCAGCACTGCAACGCTCTCAGGCGGTGTTGCATCTGGCATATGCGCGGGTTTGCTTTTTTCCTCTACTTTTTTATCTCGGCCGAGCTTTGCATATAAACCGTTTTTGAATTGCTTCATTGTTATCCCGTACTCGTTAGCAAGCGACTCCATGCTTTCGCCCGAGCCAAGTCTTACCATTACTCGCTCCCAATTCACTCTTTTCTCTGGTTTACCCGACACCTTGCTTGCGGGTGTGCCACTCTGCGCCTGTAGTTGTTCTGTTCCTGTAGTTGTTCTCATATTCTGCTCACTCCTATACCTTAATGCGGATTCCTCAGAAACGAATATCGCCGTTCGTCTCTTTGCTTTTAGTGCGTCCTTGTCTGTGGTGTAGTGCGTACACTCAGAAACCGGCATGCCGCGCCCACATCCTCTATGTAGCCTATAGTCGCACGACCTTGTGCTTTTTGAGAAGTATGCACAGTCTATACGTTTGCATACTTGAAATTTGTCAGCCATGCCGCAACTCTCCTTATAGCTCTGCGAATTTTAGTTGTTGTGATGCCTCGTAGTTGCACCAAAGTGTCTCTGTTCTTTCGGTTGCAGATTCGGTATGGCAAGTGGTTTCATACCGATGCCAGTCGGCAAGAGTGTCCTCGTAAAGCGGACTTTTGTATGCCGAGAGCAGTACAGGCCCGCAATGTTCCATCAGGAGTGCTAACAGTTTTCTATGTTGCTCGTTTGTGAACTCATGTTTGTATATTCTCCCGTTACGTGTTTCCATCAAATATGGTGGATCTGCGTATATCACACAGTTATGTTGATTGTGCCGTCGTATAATCTCAAAGGCATCAATATTATCTATTTGCACTATGTTATTAGGGGAGGCGTGTTTAAGCCTTTGGCATATAGCTAGTATGTTACTAGGGATATTTGTGCAGAATCTGGCAACATTTCCATTTGCAGCCTTTATATTTTTACGCCAACCTGTCTTAGTGGAGGATTTTGCACCGATTGCTTGCCACATACGCACTATAAACCGTCGCGCACGCTCAACATCATCTATTTCCCCGCTATCAGAATACGATTCCGCATATTCTTCTCTCGCCCATGGCGTAAGGTACACGGCTCTCGCCAATTCTTCCGGATAATCTCTTGCCATCCTGAAAAGATTTACAACATCGCTGTCGAGGTCGTTAATTGTTTCCACTTTCGACCGCTCTTTTGTGAAGAACACTGCGCCAGACCCAAAAAACGGTTCAAGGTATGTCATGCGCTCGTAACCAGCAGGGAAATGCTCTACTATCCACGGAGCAATAGTCCATTTACTGCCCGGATATTTGAGAATGTTCTTGTTTGGTCTCATTTGCCCTCACTTTCAGGCTATCGACAATCTTTTTCATGTGTACGGTAGCTACTGCCTGCGCAATCGCCTTGTCTGCCTCAGTTTCGCCCTTGTCACCCATGATTCCGTTGAACTGTTCTATCTTTTGACCGAGAAACTCCTGTATGACTTCATCGGTGCCTTCCTCTGCCACAAGATAGTAGCAAAGCACGCTATCTGTTTGCCCGATACGGTGAGCCCTGTCCTCAGCCTGAGTATGTATTGCCGGCGACCAATCGAGTTCCCCAAACACAACACAGGTTGCCCTTTGGAGATTTAGACCGGAGGATGCTCGAAGGCTTATCATGCATAAGTTTGTATCTCCGTTCATAAAGGCGTTGACCGATTCCTCTTTTTCTTTTGAACTTTGCCGACCTGTTATCATCACCGGACTGTGTGATTCAAGCACTTCTGCATACTCATCAAATACTTTGTGGTGGTACGCAAATACCAAGACAGCTTCTCCTGCTTCAAGTAACATTTTGAGAAATGTCGCCACATATGGAGCTTTTGCAATGCCTATTGCCTGACGGCTTTCGCGCACAATTTCCCTTGTCATACGCCCACGTTCAAAATAATCCTCGACACTGCCTATCCGGCCCGCCATAGAGACTGCGTTGTGTATGAGTTCAGAATACATGCCACTGTCAAAATCAACTGTCTGGATAACTCTGCGTTTAGGCGGCAATTCTTTGAGAACTTCATCTTTCGTTCTTCGGAGCATGAGCCCTTCTCGCCTCAGATAATCTCCCAAGAGGTCAGGATCTCTCACGATGTCGTTGCCGTATCCATAGCACCACTCTCTTGTAAAACTCTCCCAGTCACCCAAACAATGATACTCAATGATGTTCATAACTGCCCACATTTCGCCGCCTCGGTTATGTATCGGTGTGCCCGATAACCCTATAACATCGGGAACACTAGAGGCCAACAAGGATGCTGAACTGTACTTTTCTGTGCCTGTATGCCTTAACTCCTGTATCTCATCAAATATAACGGCTTTGAAGTCATAGTCCTGTAATGCTGTCTTCCACCCCCGGAGAAGGAGATAATGCACAATGTATATGTTCGCAGGTGGCAATTCATATGGGGTAAGCCCCTTCAGTACATGCACCGTTTCAGGTTTATCAAACATACTTAACTGGTCACCAGCTCCGGGAAGTTTTAGAAAACGCTTTATTTGCGGTACCCAGTTTGTTGTGATTAAATGCGGTTGTACCACAATGACCGCAGGGTACGCATTTTTCGCAGCGAGGAAAGCGAGTGCTTGAATAGTTTTTCCTAACCCCATTCCATCAGCAAGCAGTGCGCGTTCTGTTCCGAGCAAGTACGAAAGCCCCTCTTTTTGAAATTCCCTTAGTTTTCCGATAAATTCAGGTGGTGCTTCTGCTTTGTTCGGCCGTTCATTGAATTCACGTATACGTACTGCATGATCGACCGCTTCCTGATAACTTTTTCCCCACGCCTCTTTGTCAATTATTTCGAGAGGGTAGCGTAGCATAAGCCAATTAAGATTTTCGGCATTTCTTTTGGTTGCCGGGAATTTGCAATGGCGGCTACCCCTGCCGACAGAGCCCGGAAATATACGCTTAACTACCTGCACCATCCCGGGTTCTCCCGCAACTATCCATTGAGTAATCCTTCCATTCACGATGATAGGTTCAAGGGTGCCGTATGTTTCTTTGCTTTCCGGCAATTTTTGCAGATACGCGGGAATCATAAGGCAATCCCCCATTGCTTCTGCAAGCCTATTACAACACACGGCTTGCCGTTACTGGTTTCAGGTATTGGATTTCTCAGGCTTGAAGCCACGGCTATCACCACCGCTTCCACTATGTCAAACTCAGCATAGCGGCTCACCTGCGCTTCAAGTCTCGCCCAGTTAGGCTTGCCTTTCTTGACCTCAACCACTACTGCCGATGTTACTGCCAGTTCGCCACTTACCCAGCAAAGGAAGTCCGCTCGGCATCCGCGACCTAGCTTATACTCTCTTATGTGCTGAATGCCATGCTCGGCTAATATCTCAGAGATTTTATTTTGCAAAGCAGACTCGGCAATGGTAACGCCTACCCGAAGGGTCTTTAGTGCCTTTTCAATTTTGTCAACAGTCTCATTCATGTCCATACTACTCCATTCGTAAATTTTGCAAAGTAACTCTGTATCGCCATAACTTTGATTGTCCTGTGCGCTCATTCAGCAGCCTGCGCAAAGCGTATTTTGTACATCCCTCTCGTGACGCGGGCAATATATAGGCTAAAAGCAAGGCTTGTTAATTGCTTTTCAGGGGCAGTTCACCGATACTTTTTATTCCGACCATGTATGACGGTGGCAGGGGGATTTTGTCTTTATCTTTTTGTGGCCGCCATAAGTGCAGACAATAGGGGTGGTTGTTAACATACTCAGACTCAGGTGGGTGAATCTGAATTACTGTCTCTTGCGGATTGAAGAATAGAGTCTTTATCTGTTGCATTTCGTTCCAACGTGGGCACCGTTCTGTTGTGCTTACCGAAACATGGTCCCAATCCCCCTCGTATGTAGCGAGAACCGTGAACTTCAAATTGCTTCCTTCGAGGTTTAGCAAAAAGGCACCTGCTTTTTTGTCTCCCATCCATCCCATGTAAGGTGTTCTGAATTCGTCAAGGTGGCTTAAATCTCTCATTACGTTTCTCTCCATTCAATGTCTTCAAGGAAGTGCAGTACACCATTGTTGCACGGTACTTCAAATTTTGATAAGTCGGTCGGCTTGATGTGGCGTCGCCCGAAGATCTCCCCCATTTTTACCCATACTCGCCAAGGTATTCTATAATAACCGATGCGGTCAAACCCTATGAGTACGAAACACGCAGCACCCATTTTGGCATACTCCGTTATACGCTCGGACTGTTCTGTAGTTACCCTGCTTTGTGGGAGCTTTTCACTAGCGGAGAACTTCGCCTCGAATACCACAGCTCTGCCGGAACGTAATGCGCCTTTATAGTCGGGCTGTGCTTTCTTTTCAAAACAGGCAATAAATTTGCCGTTGTTGAGGTTCTTTATCGGTCTTAGTGGCTCGGGAGTCTTTTCAATGACCGCAATGCCTGATTTTTCGTAGTATGCACAGGCCTCATCAATAAGTGTTTCAAAATATTTACCCATGGCTTTGTTCAAAGTTCCCTGATATTGTCGCTTTGGGTCTTTTAGGGCTTGACAATTTCCGGTTCTGTCCATCACGGCTTGCCTCCATTCCACTGTCTATGGTTCAGCCCTATTTCTAAAGCATTTCTTATGATATCGTTAGATATTCCGTTCCTTGACATACTCGCTATCACCTGAGATAGCATAAACACAGCCGCCGCAGGATTTAGAACTTTATAGATAATTTGCACTTTACCTGTTTCATGGTCCATGCTTGTAAAAATTTCTGCACTTTTGCCGTCCAGCATTTTTATTATGGCCTTATTTACTTGTTCCTGAGTGAGTTCGTCAGTTAGGTCTTTATTGCCCATTATACAATCCTCCAATTTTTTCAAGGCGGGGTTTGATTTTCTTCCAAAGCTTGGGGTGCGCAATAATTGCATTGTCTGTTATCATAAACTTGTCGGAGGGAACGTCAACAATCCCATATCTTTTCCTCCATTTTTTGTTTATGCGTTTCTTTTTGTGTGTCCGCCTTTGCGTTGTGCCCTCGGTGATGTGTTCACTGAGAATAATATCCCTGCCGAAAAATACCGCATGTTTCATTAAGTCCACACTCCTAAAATCCATCTAACATTACCTGAACAGGTTCTGGGTCTTTGACTTTTAGCATCCTCGAGAACTCAAGTGCATCAATTTCTTTTGCGGTCAAGTGCTTGCCCGCACGGATTCTCCATATTTTGTCAAGTTCATCATAACCGACCGCGATTATCTTCTTTTCTATTTTTCGCTTATTCGCCGCCTTCCGCGCTTCCTTTCGCTGGCGCTTTTGCTCTGCAAGGGCTTTTTTGCTCACGGATTCGTGTTTCACCTCTATGCCGGCAGCGACATCAGCAAGGTCTTGCATTAAATCCCTGCTTGGTCGTGACTCCACTCGAACATTAACAATCTCCCTAGTGCAACCTGCAATACGATAGCGCAGTCTTCCGTAAGCCGCCGCATAATCAGCTTTGTAACTTTCGAGCCCATGTTCGACAAATGCTTCACATATCGTAATTGATGTCTGCTTGTCGAATACTTTAACGCCTTTTGTTATGGAAACACACTCTTTTTCAGGAAATAGACCCTCGGCTGGGTTGTGGGAAGTAAATTTAATGTCATAATAAACATTTGCTTTTTTGGGCGACAGTGGCATTTGCAGGAAGTGGCAATATGGTATGCAGTGGTTAAAGTTGTCTCTACCGCATTGGAGAGGGTCGTAGAACATTTTCCACTCTTTAGTGTGTCTATTATATACACTCCTGCGACGGCAAGCCCTCGTTCCCATAGTTTCGTTAAATAACTCGAAGCGACTATCAGAATCTTTCCAGACTTCATCATGCGCTTCATCGACGCTGTTTTCGTAGCTGTAAGTCTTGTTTGTGCGTTTGCATGAGCAATGGGCTATTTTATCTTTTCCTAAGAAAAAGTTGCGTAGAGCCGGATGGTTGAGTTCGCAGGGTATGCCATCAAACTTTGGGCAGGGAGTTGTTGCATTATCATTTTCAGCAGTCCAGGTTACTCCTCCATAACTCATTGTACCGGTAGCTGCTAAGCCTTTTGCAAGCAGTCCGCACGGGGTTTCCCATACCATGTCAAGTTTTGTTTTGCAGGTGTATTGCCAACCACCATAAAAATCGTTCCACTCTGTTACCCAGTCGGGAGGGTTTTCTTTTGTATATCCTTCATCAAGCAGTTGCAGTGTAAGTTTGTTTATTTCCATATCAGATACCTATACATGGCCTTATTCCGAGATAAGATTCAAGCGATGCCCGGAGATGCGCCGGAGATGCGATATCATATTCCTTACACAAGCAAGACTCGCATACTTGGAACTTTTTATATCCGAGCGCCTTTGATGCTCTCACATCCCAACTGCTCATTTGACTTTGGCACTTAGGGCAGTTCGTCTCTAACCATTTAAGTTTACCCATTGTTGGCAGCCTCTAGTTTTTCAATTAAATCCTCTACCCAACGTATTTCCATATGGAGGTCGTTGACATTGCCTGCAATCCCCGCCAACTGACTTTGGTAATTCGAGATATTGCCATTTCGGGCACGGTAGAGATACGCCACAACTGAATCATTGTCATATTCTCGTATTTCAACAAAGTCTCCACATTCACAGTGTTTAGCATTAAAGTTCTCCACTGCCTCTGCTAAGTCCTTGCTCTCATCAACCTCTTCCACTTTTTTGATATGTTCGTCTTTGTAATATACAGCCAATCTCATAAGTTGAACTCCTTTAATTTGTAGTGCTTCACTTCGCATTCACTCTGTCAAATCAATTACTCATTTTTGCGATTGGCTTTTATACTGGCACGTATAAGGCACGCTTCCGGATTTCGGTGTTCGATACTGCATAATCCGTCGTTGATGTATTGGCACTTTGTGTTGTCGCAACTCAATTTATTGTTCATTTGCAGCGGAATCATCATTTCCCGTATGCACTCGCAGACGAAATCGGTTTGCGCTTTAGATGGCAAACTGCAAAATAGCTTGGCGTTTTCGTTGAGGGAATATTCATCTTTACTCATGTTTAGGTCTCCTTGTTGTGCGATTTGCATTTCTTGCAGATGTATTTGTCGCCATCTTTTAACATTGTAGAAATTAGCGACCCACAGGCATGGCACGATATTATGTTTTTAAAACGAACTTGGTTTGGCATTTTGCGCACACGATTCTTTTGACGCACGGTAAATGTATCATGCGAAACCCCTCTACCTAATCCGCGCATATAGTCATATATCATGGGGCAACCTCACTTTCATACGATTTTATCTCGTCGGCAAACCGCCAAACTTGCTGCGTTCTTCCGTTTCCATAAAATCCTGTCGGGGTTCTGCCCGAAGCATGCCACCAAATAAACCTATTCAATGTTGTCTCGCAATGGCGGTCATAGCCCCCCCTCGACACGAAAAACTCAAACATTTCCACTAAGGTAATAAGGTTGTGTTTTGCATAAAGAAGGCTTCTTTGCTGATAGTCATCGGTCAGGCGATAGGGGCCCAGATGTATTCGTTCCCAGTGCCCGTGTAGCCAGTCAGGAGATATTTGAGTCAAGCCATGCCACGGCCCATCACGATTTATTGCACTTGCATCCCAAGTACTCTCGAGGGTGATAATGCCTTGAATCATTCGAAGATTTATGTCGTGGTATGTTGCTATATCGTAAACGAGCCACTGTAGCTTCGGCAGGGCAACTATGGGCATTCCGTTTTTGTAGATTCGCCAGAGTGGTCTTGATCGTCTCTCGGTTTCTCGAAACGCTTCAAGTATATGCAACTCTGAATCGAGCCCGTAAATGAGCATTTCAAACAGGCTTCGCTCAATACTGGAACGCTCTGCAAGTTGCCCATAATCCTCCAGCAGTTCTCGGTATTTGTAGTAGTAGATGACATTGACCTCAACCTCACTTATCTCAACAATTTCTTGATATATCGTGACGTACTCTATATGCGGAGGTTTATTTAACTCAACTAAATAAGCTACAAAAAATACAACGGCTGCAATGCCTAACACAACAGTACATACGATGATTTGGTTTGTGAGTGTACCCAGTTGCGAAGCTATTTTGTTTCGATGTTTTCGCAATTTCAACAGGTTGATTTTCGACATAAATGACTTTTCCATCAGTATTCCTCATTTCAGACATTCATCGCTAAGTAGTGTATTACTAAGCCCGTGACAACAGCTAAGCCTGCGACTGATACAACTGCGGCAATAATTGCAAGTTTTGATTTTTTGCTGATACTCTTTGGTTCTTCACCAGTGGCGACAGTATATGCTTTCATGTATCTACCTCCGTAATTACAAGAGGACACCAATCGGGGCGTTTCTTCTCGGCTTCCGCAAAATTTAATTTTTTCCATGTCGTAGGCACCTGCGCAACTCCTGTAGGAAGCTTAACACCCTTGCAGTACATAACACCATCAACATCTAGGTAACAGCACGGACATTTTGCAAAGCATTTTTCAGGTGCAGGCTCAACAGTTAGTGTTGCTATTTGCTTCATGTGTCAAGCCTCCTGTCATTTTCAGTCGTTCATATGCTCCCGGATATTGCCGCTCGTACTCATGGTCTATATTTTCGGGGTATATGACGTATTGCGTGTTTGCTGTTTCAATGATTTTGTGGTCGGCGAGTATCCTGATATTCTGAATTGCCGATGTCCTTATTCTGTCGCCGTCAGAAAATCTCTCCGCGCTGTCATTGAAGATCTCTCCAACAAGTGTATGCTTCACCAATTCTGGCGCAGTGAATCCATCCGAAGTGTTTGATATATGCCAGTTTTTCATAATGGCAGTGTTCATGTATTAAACCTCTCGTCTTTCTCATCTTGTCCTTGTTGTTCTTTTAGACATCGCTCTGCATAAGCTGCCCAGCTTTTAGCTTCCTCATCAAGCATTTTATCTCCAAGTTTTTTTACATATTTTCTGGGAAACCATATGTATTTGCAATCTTCGTATCGAAAGTCACCTCCGTATATGGTGCAATCGTCAAAGTCAGCTGATTCATAACCCGGTGACGATACAGGACAATTTACGCAGTTGCGATATTTGTATCTCCATGCTTTCAATGCTCTGATTGGGTGCGCTATTACCCTGAAAATTCGTCTCATGCTTGATAGTCTGCATTTCATCCTCGCACCTCCGATTTATCTATCCGTTCGAGTGTATAAGCCCAAACCCAATCATTGCGTTCCCATGATTCTTTGCCGTATACGCTAATCCACAAATCCTCAAACCACTCTTTAGGAAAGTTTGTAGGGCAACTATCATCGCAGCACCCGCAATTAGAAAGCCCCACACATCTATAAGGGAATCCTTCTAGGCGAATATCCGAATCACTTATATCCTGCACCCTTTCAACTTTCAACGCAGTCACTCTCAGGAATATCCGCGCCACTTCTTTGGGCATGTGGATACTGGGTCGCCACATACCAACATATTCAATAGGCATTGTCTTTTCACACGCATAATCCGCTTTATACGCATAATGCGGTGGCGCGACACAGACGTTTTGCCATGCCTCTCTTACATAGAGGATGTCACCGACTTGGCAGGGTGGCTTTATCTTATCGCTTATACCGCTTTCACCATTATCAAAAAGCACTTTCCCTATGTCTCTTTTATCTCCTGTTGTGCTTGTGCAAATTCCTAAAGCTCTTGTGCCTATCGGCTGAGGCTTAATCGGTCTACGTGTCATCGTCTTTGTGCCGTCAAGTATCGCACGAACCATTTCCGTGTTGAATAGTATGGGTTTCATTGCTCTTCCGCTCCTTTGATTGTTGAATATACATAATCGGCGACTTGCTCGCAAAAATTGTCTCTGTTTTCGTCCATATGCTCACAAGGCTCGTCAGCGTAATCGATTTCACTGTATCTGTATATGTCGCAATCTGGACGTTTACAACCTTTGCAAATTTCAAGTTCTTTTATCTCGGGTGTCTTGGCTGCAATTGAATAGTAATCTGCTTCATCAACTTCTGCAAAGCGCGAATCGGTACATATGCAAAACCCGAACCCATTTCCGCAATAATCAATAACTTCACATTCGCCGCAATGTTGTTCTAATTTTCCTATTTTCATACTGCATCCTCATTTGCCTTCGGTTCGACCTGGGGCTTCATAAAATCCTGCCATACAGTTCGGACATTTGTAGTCACCTACGGGATGGTGTTCGGGCAGCACTGGCTTTTTAGTGTTTTTGCCTCTCAATACCTCAATTTCAGCTATTAGTTCCGGTAATATATTGCGAACTTCGACAATGAGTTCGAAATTCGGATTAAATGCGTGTCCGAACTGGTCAGGGATGCTGTCGCCGGGATGTTCGCGCAGCTCACTCGAAATAAGAAACGCGCCTTCCCTTTCATGGTATGCGTGAATTTCAGGATGCATGCCATCATAGCTCCATGGTCCCGGAGTCGCAGTCTCGTGTAATCTTTGTAGTTTTTCTAAGTTAATCATTTCAGGTGCCTCATCTTTCTCTCTACTAAATCATTCGTTATTTTTGCGAAGTAACTCTTTAAGCATAATTTTTCAACAACACCTATCCCGCCATTTCTTCCATTAGTTTTGACATTGTCACTATCTTCTTTCCACACAGCTCTGGAAGGTTTGCTCTGACAATTGCCTCTGAAAATGGCGGCGGTACCGCATTCCCACAACGGGCAACTTGTGCCGCTTTACTTATCGGTGAGCCCAATGCACCAGCATCTATCACATAATCAGACGGAAAAACCTGAGCATTAAAAAGCTCTCTAGGTGTGAGCATTCGCAAGCCTATGTCGGTTATTGCATACTGCTGACCGCGTATAGTAACAAGCCCTAAGCGGTCTTTTGATGTGATGGTATGTGTCGGGGCGGTTATATCTTGCGCATCATCACCGCCGTAATATTTAATCAACAACGCTCTAACTTCGCCGAAATGCCCTGCACTTGTGAGTATCGTATTGAGTGGTTCTCTGAGGTCTTGACCGTTGCTGTTATTGCGAAACAATGTGAGTTGCGAAGTGATTAGTGCGTTATGGTCGATTGCAGTTACTGTGTTTAGCGGGTCTGTGACACTGTTTCCTTTTCCATCATAACCGCCACTATAGTATTTACTAAGAAAAGACATCACCACGCCGTAGCGGTTCTCGGTGTCCACGGTCAGTAATGGTTTCTCTATTGACTGACCTCTGGTTTCGTCCTTGCCTTGCTCGTCGTGATACTGAATGAGTGTCGGTGTGACAAGTATATTGCGACCACCTGTTGTTACTGTCGGCAAAGGCTCGTTTGCACCAGTAGGCACGTTATCACTCATGTTTGGTACGATGCATGGAGTAACGCTTGCTTCAATCACACATTGCTCTGCTTTGGAAACGATTGTTCTGACAGGCTCATCGACGGGATACGACCTGTCGCTGGTAAAGCCAGTATGTCCTATTGCAGTCATCGTCGGAACAACAATCCCAAGCCCATTTTTTCCAGTCATTGTGTTAGTAGGCTCACCTATGCTATGACCTCTAAAATCATCACCGCTTCTGTTCACCTGCACAACAAAAGGCTCAGGATTGTCGAGTACAAATTTCTTTATCCCTCGCGCAATGCGCCTAAGTGTTTTTTCTGCAAGAGGTCTTACAGCTCTCACACCATACTGCTGTTGAATTTCCGCAGAGCTTGCGAATATGGAAGGACACGGAAGATTCCAGTCAATTATCTCTGCGGCTGTGCGCCACGGTTTCAGCTTGCCGCTTTTAACGGCTTCGCTGTCCGGGGCACCGTGCGTAGGTCGGGGCCAGACTATAGGCGCATCGTCACACCGAGCAATCAAGAAAAGTCTCTTGCGTATCGTTGGTGCCCCATAGTCGCATGCCCTAAGCTCTTCCCACTCCACTTTGTAACCGTGATGTTTTAGTGCATTCACAAAGCTGTGGAATGTATGCCCTTTCTTTTCTTTGACAGGGTGTCCTGCTTTGTCAAGCGGACCCCAATCCTTGAATTCTTCTACATTTTCCATAGCAATCATTCTCGGCCGGACAGTTGCCGCCCATCGCACAGCTACCCATGCAAGACCCCTAATCTCTTTTTTGCGCGGCTTTCCACCACGCGCCTTGCTGTGGTGCGTGCAGTCAGGCGAGAGCCATACAAGTGCGACTCGTCGCCCTGCGGTCACTTGCCGAGGGTCAACTTCCCATACATCCTCACAATAATGCTTTGTGTATGGGTGGTTGCGCATGTGCATAGTTATTGAATCAGGGTCGTGGTTAATCGCTATATCCACAGGTCGCCCGGTGGCAAGTTCAATGCCTGTAGATGCGCCTCCTCCTCCTGCGAAATTATCAACTATTAACTCATCGAATATTGAGGTTTGTTTTTTCGTCATACCTATCTTTCCTCCATTTTTCAAAAATTGGACAAGGCTCATCTTTATACGTATCCTCTTGTTTTGCCTTGTTCGTGCCAGTAGTCGTTGTTCGGTTGGTTTCCTGTTTGGTGTATTACACCTCTAAGAGGGTCCTCAACTCGCACTTCGATTATTGTTTTTCCTAATTCCTTAAATATCTGGTCACGAATTTCATCGAGGGTTAGGTATTGGCTAAATCCCTCAAATCCAGAAGCATACTTACTTGTATTCCATCTTAGTTTTGCTTCTGAATATCGGTCGCGGGTAAGTCCTGTAACTATTAAAAGGGTTGATGTGGGATCATCACACCATATGGTGAGCTTTCCGTATTCCGCAGGATGGGGATACTCCTGATCTTCTGCGGGTCGTATGTCATTTTCGATTGTTGGGTCGTCACCCCAATCGTCGAGACATTCTTGACGGGTCAGAAAGTAGTTGACCCCTATGTTGTTCCATGAACTCCCGCCCTGACTGGGTATGCTGTTAAATTTGAAGCCGCCTCTCTCGGGGTGTTGCTCTATTGATAGAGGTTTCGGTGACCAATATACTTTTCCGTGATGAGCTGTTCTATCCATTTTCCATAGCACAGTCCCGATTGGGTATTGTTCCCGCTTTTGTTTTTGGTACTCAGCGTATGTTTGCCCTTTTCTTGCCATCTTCACCAGTCTGCCTCCTCTTCTGCCGCGCGCTTTAGTTTGTCATCAATGTCTTTGTTGTAAACACCGTTACAGTTCATAGAGATTTTGCATGGACAGGCATGTTCCCAGCAACTATGCCAATATCCACAACCATACCTAGCGTTTATCTCATCAAAGAGTTCTTGTGTCATGCTTTTTCCATCTCCTTTCTCAAATTGAACTCCCACCTTGCTATAATTTTTCCACAATCGTTGCAACGTATCGGCTCTTCCATCACCAATCACCTCCGCTCATTTGCGCAATATTAGACTGTACAACTACGTTAAACGGCTGCGGGTCGCCATCTGGGCTATGAGATAGACCTTTCATAAGGCAAATTGCATCTTGCGGAACAAACAGATAAGCTTCAGGTTCATACTCGGTTATTTCATGCATCAGCTTACATAGCTCGTCAGTTAACCTCACGAACTTATTTATATGTTTTTGTTTAATCTTATTCATGTTACTACCTCGTATTTGCTTTCAAATTTCATTTTGTATCCCCAGCACGATTAGCATACCTGCTACTATTGGGTCGTTTGGCTCGAAGTCGTTGTTATTCATCATGAGATACCGCGTGCCATGGATAGCAGCCACCACAATAACCGTTCCCACCAACTTCCTTGCCCTCTCCATCAAATATGGGAACGTAGCCACCATCATCAGAATCGTACAACTCTTCGCATTCATGACACTTTTCATATGTATCAGGGAACACACCCAAGTGCTCCTGAAGATAGTATATGATGCTGAATGCAGTGCCGGCATCAAGCCTTGGATGATGCGCTAAAATCAGGCAATGTTCACCTTTATCGCCTTGCAGCATTTTGTAAAACGATTCCACTGCCTCTAAAGCTACTTTTCCATTCTCAAGCTGGCTTTCACATAAATGCTTATTTTTGCACTTGCTACAGCCGTTATGCACATATCTTTCCTTAAATTCAATCTTAGCCATTTGCGCTACCCTTTCCCTTCGTGGTTTTCCATTTCCTTTCTCAAATCGTCTTTGATATAGTAGTTTCGTCTGTGTTTTTTGCAAAGCTCGACACATTTATGACCGAACTCGCCCCAGTTTATATCTGACGGGTGGTAGTTCATTTTGCCTATGCGGTAGAGGTCGATGAAATCATAACATTTTATAGAATTATATATTCCTGTCTCATCTATAACAGGCTCGCAAGACACCCATGTTTTTATTCTGCAATACTTAGCCAAAGCTAAGGTTGTCATTCTGTCATAATTGTCAGAAGCGTATGGCTCGCAATCGTCTTGATACCCAACGTCATCTAAACCGCCTGTATATGTCACCCCAAACCAATCGTTGCTGTCAAGCAAATCATGGTCACGCGCCGCAATTTCGCTACCCTTTGTAAGTATCTGCACATGATTTCCGCTGCCTTTTATGAGCTTGATTATCTCTCGTGTTACGGTGGTGTCGTATCCAACGGGGTATGGGTCGCACACGAACGAAAGGTGAATGAGCTTGCCTGTTATGCCCTCACGCTCTATTTGTTTTGCTGTAGCCTCAATTATGCTTTTTCGCGGCTCTACGTGGCTGTGAAACTCTTCACGGCTCTTGCGGAGTACAGAGGGTGCAAAACAGTATGTGCATGAATGTGGGCAACCAGTGTAGATGTTCAATGCAAGTGCATCCGGTGAATATTCCAAGGCTTTGCCTTTTGGTTTATATATTGGTTTCATTGTGAACCCTCCAATAATTTAGGACTGTTCGATGTCCTTAAAATAGTTTTGATAATTGTTGGGGCTGTTGTTTTGCTCTCATCGACTCGCCTCCGGGTGCAGCCTTACAGGGAGTATCATTGATGTTAGCTGGTTGTCCTTCATAACAATTGGAGTCGTTGCTGTGTTGTACGTTATTGTCACTATTTCAGACTTGTGCGCTTTTAGCGAATCACGCAAATAGCGGATATTAAAACCGATGCGAAGGCTTTCATCTATGTCACCATCAACTTCTACTTCTTCCTTGAATTGTGCAGTAGCGGATTCTAAGGAAACAACCATTTTGCCGCCGGAAAAACTTATTGTAACCGGCGATTTTGTGAGGTCGTCCATGCAGATCTGCGCACGCTCAACGCAGTCGAGCATTGTTTTTCTGTCAACAGATACGATATTGCCTTCACAAGGCACGGCATTTTGATAATTAAAGAACTCACCTTGTAACAAAATAGTGTATATGGCGTAATCCTCAGTTTTAAATACCATATTTTTGTCGGTATAGTTAATCTCTATTTCTCCCTCAATGCCCAACTTTAACAGCTTTTCGAGTGTTTCTTTTGGCACAACAAAAGAGAACTCATCATCAAAATCAACCTTGCTCCACGCAAGACGGAATCCATCAAGTGCTACAACATTGAGTTCGCCGCCAGTGGCCTCAAGCAGAACCCCTGTAGCTGTCGGTCTTGTTTCATTCGTTGCCACTGCATACATGACCGATGACACGAGGTCTTGAAGAGTGCTGATGCTGATTTTGCTCCCGTTGCTTTCGCCTGTCGGCTCGGCCGGTATAGAGAAGTTTTTAGCATCATCACTTCTGAATGTACTTTCTATCCCATCGGCAAATATCTCCACTGCTTCACCCTTGGTTGTGATTTCAATGGTGGTTTCAGGCAGTGCGGCGATAAAGTCCATTGCTTTTGGCATCAGGATTATCGGGTTCTTTAGTTCTGCTGATATTTTTGCTGTTATCCCTATTTTGAGATTATGAGCTGTGATTTGGTCGCCTGCCACCAGTACGCCTTGCTGTGCGGGGGGCAGATTCTTTTGTCCGGTGGCACTTCTGACCTTTTTTAGTTTCTCTGCAAATTCCCCTTTTTTGATTAACATGCTTTAAGTCCTCCTATTTTGTTGTGTATTCGCCGTCCTTGAATATCTCGATATAGTGAATGTTCGGCGAATTTTGCTTTCCTTCTTGCTTCTCCTTACCGAAACGTACCATGTATCCTGCTTTCAGTAGCAGTTGCCCAAGGGCAAGTCTGTCTTGCTCGTTCAAGGTTCCAAGCTTCTGACTGAATATCTTGTAGCTCATCACGCGCTCCTCTCTATTGGTCTCAGCTTCTGTATGAATTCATTTGCAAAACTTCTGATTTCGCCTTTTGCAGATTGGTCACCAAAGCCGTATAACTGTAATATTTTTAGTGTTCGCATATCCACCTCTAAGGTAAAGTATGGTTTTTCTTTATTCTCGAGTTTTCTGACAAAAAACACCATCTGTTCACCTTTGATATGATTTTCGAAATAACGGTCCATACCTACACAATGGTTGAGGGCTTGTCCTTCTGCGATAAACTCGCTCCGACTGGACGGGAATACGATACAGTGTTTCTCGTTACTGTGTTCCTTCAAGCCTGAGTATATCTTTTCTGTTGCTATTTTTAGTTTTTCATCATCTAAATGAAGCTTGACCTTGTTATAGCTTTCAACGAGCCTATCATGTGCCACTTTGATGTTTTCAGGAAACAGTACAGATTTTCGCGACATGTCCACATTCATAGTGCTACACAATTCGAGGTAGTCGGCATACCATTTGATAGTTCGCCCTGCATTTCTTGCCATTCCTGTGACGGTTGCCTGTTTCGTAAAGTAATTTATGAATCGTTCAAAGCTCATAAGGGATACTATGCTTAAAGTCTCTCCATTTGCGACTAGGTCAAGGGCGCGGAGTTTTTCAAAATATGCAGGGCTTACCCAAGTCTTAGAACTTTGTATTATTCGGTGTTCTTCCCACGAAATATTGTATTTTCGGTACAGACTCTTGTACTCGCCGCGAACACCAAGTACCTCAGAGAAATTACGCCCTTTGTTTACAGACTCAGCGCTTGTGGATGCTAACTGTATGAGACCTAGCTTAATGAGGTATTCAGCGACCGGGTACTTATCAATATTGCTCAGCAGACAAGGTAGCGAGACTTTGCCAGCACTTCGTAGCACCTCAGCAAGATTTATGTTCTTGTAGACTTTCGTGTATGTTTCGGCAAGATTTTCTGTGTAAACGTGAGTGCTATCCGCGCATAAAACATCGTTTTGCTTTCGGTACCAGTAAGGTCCCCAAGCATAACCCATGTTCATCCACCTGTATGCATATGTAACCTTACCTCTTTTTGATGGTGCCTCTATCGTGCGGTAGTAATCTTTGAACGTGTAAAAGCTTTTCGGGGTCGGTGCTAAGTGTCTTTCTACGTTCACCCATTGCATGATAAGAGCGCCATTTGCACGGCTTACTATAAGAATTTTTGCTTTTTCGGGTTTCGTGCATCCCGTCCAGTCACCCCTGTAGATTGCGCTTTTTCCACACTTCGGGCAATTACTCAGGGTTCCTGACCTTGTATCTCCACTGAGTTTGAATCTCTTTCTGCAAAACGCACATACAGCACTCCGTTTTCCATTTTTCTTTTTGCTCATGAAAATATATGTTTTGTCGAACACATGCTCATCGCAGTAATCAGCAAGGTTTGCAGGATACTCAGGGATCATTGCAAAGTGACCTTCCTGCATTGCGTACTTACTCGTTGTTCGTTTATCGCGACGCTCGCTCCCAATTTCCCACAAGTGTCCACTAACTATGCTGCGGAGAGGTTCTTCACTTTTCTTTCCGAAAAACTTACGAGCTTTTTTATCATCTTGCTCGCTTGATGATGCATGGGGTTTGAGAATGTCATAACCTGTTTTTAAGTACCACTTCTCAGCAGGCCATTCATCGCACATAAGTGCATTCTTCCCGTCTGTGAATACTCTTTTATCGAGCTTCTTTGATTTGGCATCGTAGAAGTCGGCTACAAGAAGCTTTCCTGATCTCGGGAGTTCAACAACCTGTGCAGTAGCGACATAATAAGACTTATTGCATTTAGGGCAATCCAACAGAGGCACTGTCAGCATTTCTTTCTTTACGAGCATTGCCTTCCTCCTGTTAAAATAGTGTCAATTGCATAACTTCGGCTTTTGGCTCTTGCGGTGGTTCTGTTTTTGGTTTCTCTGCCCTTTGCTTCGGTTTTGCAGGTACTGGCGCTTTCACTTTTGGAACGCGAGTCAATTCTTCCGTTGTCGGCTCATCACCTGTTATTTCGACTTGCATAGTCATATGCACCTCAGAGTTCGGAAAGTAATACTTGACCGCAGCTCTGTACACATCAATGTCAGAGACGGAGTTGCCGACACCCTCCATAATCTCCGCACAACAATCAGAGAGTGTCCTCGGCGTTAAGAGTACAGCTTTTGCAAATCGTTCATCCTGCTCGCTAAAGTTTGTCAGTGTCGCCGCAACAAATTTTGATACAACTTTTTCTTTTTGACCACCTTTGAACTTTTTTAGTTCATCAGAAATCTTCTCGGCGGCGGTTGCATATTGCTTAGGTTCGTTTGCTTCCTGTGGCTTTGCCAGTTCTGGTGATGTTTCATTCTTTTCTTCTGCCGTTGCTTCAATCGCCATTCTTGAAGCGGCCGCTCTCCATGCGTTGTCCGCGGGGTCTTTGTTAAAAATACTCATATCGTTCCTCCAAAGTTTAGAATAATTTCAATTGGGGTTCTTCACCAAGATCTGCTGTCTCGGTCGCTTCTGTTGCCTCTATCACTGATTCTTCTGCTTCATGTGTCTCAACAGGGTAAAGTTCTTCCTGCTCGTTGACGGGAGTAAGCGGTGCTACAGCACTTGTTTCAGAAATCATCATCACACCCTCGGTCGGTTCTGCTAAGAAGAAATCCGCTCTGGAAAATACTGTTTCATATGCCTTTTCCCCTTGAAAGCTGTCAACGACCTCTTTTTCATCGTCCGCCATTTCCTTATACTTCGTTTTTCCGTAGTTTGGCGGTAGCCAATTCTTATTTCGCGCTGCGTAGATATTAAACTTTTCCACGAGTTCCATGTCTTTATACTTGATGTGGGTCGTGCCTTTTTTGAAGAGGTCAACATAGAAGTATTTGAGTTCTATGTTCTTGGTCTGACCGTTGTCGCTCGCTATGCGCAGGACATTGCGAATACTTCTTTCATCTGATGCGCTCCCGCTGAGATAGTCAAATATTTTTTCAATATCGGATAGAACCGCATGTGCCTCGCTGACTTCAAACGCTTCTGATTTCCATTTCCAGCTTGAGAATATTCCCCATGTTGGAATTATTGACTTCTTGCCTATCTTGTGCGCTTTATTCGTTTTCCATCCGTTGTAGTAGTGAATAGTCTGCTTACACTCTGGGTAGTGGGAGTGCTCGGCTGTCAACTTGTCGAAGCAGCTAATTATAGCTTCTTTCACGCCGTCAACTACTTGCGCATTCATTTCGTGCATGACAGTCTTGATGTTAAAAAGCGTGAAGTCATAATCTGCCATTTTGTTTACTTTGCGCACGTAGTCGTCGCGCAACTTCGATGTCAACCTGTCCATAAACTTACTGTTGCTAAAGAGGGCTCTCCAGTATTTGAGCCTTACCTCCTTCATGTATTTGTCAATATCTATGACTTGGTTATAGTTCACTTCCCTCCCTACTGTGAGCGTGAGAATGGCGTTTTTGTATGAAGCTTCCGGGTCAAGCGAGTCCAAAATGTACGGCGAAAGTGCTTTATACTGGCGTATGAGTTCCTTCGATGCGGCTACCTCGACCTTGAATCGAGTCACTGCCTGTTCTATATAATCTCCGGCTACAAGGTCGGTAACGTCAAAATCTTCTTGCTTCTCATCTTGTGCCGCTTTCTCCATGCGTTCCCATATATCGCTGTGATACTCTGTACGATATGGGATATTCACACGTATGATTGCTACGTTGACATCAGCCTTACGCTCGGCATCGGAGAATGCGTTATCGACAAATATCACCTCTGCTTCATGTTTTTCAAGTTCCCTCTGTAAGACCTGCCGTGACTTTGTGTATGGGTTGCGAAGTGTTTCTGCGTTGAGTAGGCAGATAATTGCACCACCGTCTTTTTGTATTTCCAGAGCCTTCAGCAAGTGCATGTCTCCATCTGCAAAGGGAGGGTTCATGAGTATTAACTGATAGTCTTTGTGGCAATTGTATGTAATGAAATTGTCGTGAATTATGTTGACTTTGCCGCGTTCAATATCGCGAATATTTTTTTCAATCTCTCGCAGATGGGCGAGGTGGTTTCCACCGTCTTTTCCTGCACTCACAGCACTTACTCTGCATTCTTCAACTTTTTTGTGCAATTCATAAAGTGGTTTCGTCCATTCAGATATGTGATTTTCTTTTATGATTGCCCGGAGAAATGGGTCAATTTCTATGCAATCTATGAATATTTCTCTGTCCCATGAGCGACCGCTATAGTTATCGGCAAAATGCTTGATCGCTGATAATACAAGGTCGCCCTTTCCTGCTGATGGCTCGAGTACGTTTACAACACAGGTCCAATCAACATCGTTAAGCATTTTTGTTGCGAGATAGTCTGGGGTAGGATAGAACTGGTCGTTACCTTCGGTTTTTGTGAGGTCTGTAATTTTTGTGTTCATCGTTTTTCTCCTTTTTTAGTCTCTATTACCCCATTCGTATCCGCGCCACTGAAACTATCTTTCAGAGTGAAAGTTGTGCGGGAGTCCATCGGTAATCCCGAGTTGCATCATGTGCGATGTTGATGATGTATAGACCCCCCATCTGGTTTATTCGTCCGGCGATTGCTCCATCAATTTTGCTGAGTTCATCAATAGTGTGTTCCGATGATATGAGTGTTACCAGCTTTGCATTGTACCGTGCATTGAGTATTTCGAAAGCGAGTCTTACGTCCGCATCAGACGGCTCTGAGCCTTTCTTGCACTTAAAAAGGTCGTCTATGTATAAGACACTCACAGACTGAAGTCGCCTGACTTCTTTTTCATGTGTTTCCCCTTCGTTGACGGTAGCGCGAAGCTTTTTGATGTCGCTGCTCCAAAGCATGTAATATGTCTCTTTGCCACCGTTAAGTAGGCTTACGGCTATTGCTGTGCATATGTGGGTTTTCCCGCTGCCGGTCTGCCCTAAGACTCCGAACCATTTGCCTGTCGAATCTTTTGCAAAAGCGATAGCCTTTTGTTTGATGTTATCTTGCCATGGTGCTTTTACCAGATAGCGGTCGAAAGTGTACTCGTCCATGATAGGCTTCAATCCGCTTTTTTCGATATTCCTCAACGACCGTCTTATGTTCAAGCACTTGCAGTCCCTCGCTGTTGCTACACCGTTGACAAGCTCTGTCTTGTATCCTCGGTTAAGGCAGTCCGAACATTCGTAACCTTCAAGGTTTCCTTTGCGCGAGTTCGCCCACTCAATGCGCCGAGATTCATAATCATCGCTCGATAACGGTTCTATTTTCGGTAAATTTTTCAGTATCTCTGAAATGTTCTCCATCTTTCTATACCCAGTTTCCACGCCTTGCGGATGCGTTATTTTGCTGATTGGTTTCGGCAACAGTTGGCTCATCTTCCCAACGCCGCTGATTAAGCCAAGTTGCTGGATGCGGTATAAATTGGCCGCGATCTTTGGTCCACTGCTCACTCTTGCGTTGGTCATCTAGCGCGAGCATAATTTCCTTTAACAACCCTTCGTCAGGCTTAATTCTTTTCCACACGGCATATGCTTTTGCTTTCGCTACCTTCCGAGGGTAGATTTTCCAAAATTCATCAAAGCTAACATCAATAATCTTATTTCTATTTTTATTTTCATTATCATTTTCATCTTCCGTAATGGTTTTGTTTGGGTTATGGTCTGGGTTATGCTTGGGTTTTGTTTGGGTTACGTTTGGGTTATGGTCTGGGTTTTGATATTGAGTTGTCGGTCTTCCCCCTTTCCTCCCATTTTCGGTTTGTTTGCTAATAAAATAGTTCCTTTTTTCAGCCTCAACTTCGAGGCGCTTGTTGTAGTAAAGACCATTCTCATCAATATCAAATTTGCACATGACGTCATCAGATACTTCGCCCACTGCCAGTTTAATTGCTTTTTTTGTTAATCTGCCTTTTTGATGCTGTAGGCAAAGCAGTTTGATGTACTGTCCTACTTCTTCGTTCGTGAGATCAACGACACCTGTAAGAAAATCACTGCTGTAAAAGAGAAAAGCGGGGTCTTTCTTCATACCATAAGCCTCCTTTATGCGTTTTGTGGTGGCATAGCCGCCTTAGAACGGCAGGTCACCGTCGTCCATGTCCAGTTCTGTGAAATCTGAACTTTCGACCGGGGTATTGTAACCTGAGCCGAAGTCCTCTTTCGGGTCGGCAGTACCTCCCAGTGCCGCTTCTCTGCTTTTCTTGCTCTCCGTGAAATAGACGTTTTCGGCGACAACTTCCGCACTGCGGCGTTTGTTGTTTTCTTTGTCAGTCCAGTCACGTATTTGCAAGCGTCCGGTAACAGCTGCCATTTGCCCTTTTGTAAAATACTTTGAGACAAATTCCGCTGTGTTTCGCCATGCGACTACATCTATAAAATCTGTTTGCCTCTCTCCTCCGTCTTTAGGGGAATATCCTCTATCGACAGCCAGCGAAAACGAAGCGACAGACACGCCGTTTGGCGTTTGGCGCAGCTCCGGGTCTCTTGTTAGCCTTCCCATAATTACGATTTGGTTCATTGTCCTACACCCCACTATTCACTGGTCTTTTTTCTGTGCCTGAGAAAGCCATTTCGAGCAAAACTTTAAAGGTATGCTCATCAACACCTTCTTCCCACGCATCTCTTATAAGGCAAAGTTTTGTTTCAGTTGCGATGAGTTCCGTATAGCGTGACAGGTTCACAACGATGTTGGTTTCTGCATTGTTTGTGTTATTCATAAAAAGTTCCTTTCTTGCGTAGGTTGTCAGCTTTTTAGGCAGCCTCTACACGACTTCCGCTTTCTGTCTTGATGATATCTATGCTTTGTGGGAAACGTGCTTTGAATGCCGGGTCGTGCGTTATCGCCATAACTTTGAGGCTGCTGTATCTGCGTTGTATAGCCTCCAGTGCGTCGCAGTATGCTCCGACACCGTCAGCATCTAGGAAAGGCGGTTCGTCTATAAAGAGCATACCTAATTGCACCCCCGCTTGACTGCTCTTGGCTTCGGCAAGCGAAAGTATGACCGAGAGTGATGCCTTAACTCTCTCACCGCCCGATTTGGATAGATACGGCAACGTATCTTTTCCGTATTCCTCGATTACGATGTCTAGCGTAGGTATCTCTTTTTTTGAGTTTGACTTGAGTACTCTGTCGGTAACAAAATCAACACCCATTTTTCCTCCTGTCATGGTGCCGAGAATGCTGTTGGCTGTGGCGGATAGTGTTGGCAATACGGCGCGGATAATATTGTGCGGTATGCCATCTTGACCGAATGCGCATTTTAAAGTTTCGTAGATAGAGGCTTTGTTGGCGTATTTCTTGATTTCTGCCTGCTCTGTGGTTATCTCGGTTTTCTTTTTTTCAATATCATCAAGGCGCTGCGTGTATCTGCCGATGTCCATTCGGATGGAGGAAATTTTTGAGTCATTTTGGAGTATTGCTGATTCAACCTCACTCAGTCTCACGTCTACGTCAGATGCCGAAAATAAGGCCTGTTCTTCGCATAGTTTCTGCTCTTTTGCGGCAATATCTGCTTTAGCTCTATCTACTTCTTGCTGCAGTTCAGCGATGCGAACTTTAGCGGTAGCCATACGCTCTTTGATAATCGGGAGTTGTTTTTCACGCTCTACCCATTCGGCAGATTTGGCAATCCTTGCTGAAATATCTTCGTATTTGACATCAAGCTCTGCCTTTGCCGCTATCAACTCACGTTCTCTCTCGGCTGATTCTGTGAGTTTTGTGAGCCTTTCTTGCAACGAAGATGTTGAGATAGCCAGGGTGGCTCGTTTCTCGTTCAGGAGTGTTATTTGCGCTCTGACGGCTGTCAGTTGTTCATAGTCTTTTGTTTGTTGCTCCAAGTTTGAAGCGGTTTGAAGCAGTAGTATGCGCTTTTCAGGGTCATACTGAATAGCTTCCAATTGCGCTCTGAGATTTTCAAGGCTGTGTTTTTGTTGGTCTAGCCGTGCCATCTCACTTTCTTTCCACTCAGTACATTTTTTCCGATATGGTTCGAGTTCTGCGGCGGCGGTTTGGGCATCTTTTAAGAAGGTGCAGTTTGCTGTGTCTGGGTTTGGGCAACCACTTGACGTGAGCATAGTTGTTTTTGCTTCGAGCGAAACAATGCGTTCTTTTCGGCTTTTCGCTTCTTGCTCGAAGTTAGACTGCTCGATAGTGTACTTGCTCTGAATTGTATTTATTTCGTCAGATAATGGTAAGTATTTCTGCAACTTTTCCTCTTGCTCTGCTAAGAGTTCGAGGATTTTCTTGTGTTCGTCAGCCGCATTGCGCAGTTCATCTTCTGCATGCACCTTTTCTTCGAGAGCCATTATACGACTCTCTGCTGATTCGATTTCTGTGGTATTAGAATTGATGTTGCGACGAATTTGTTCTGCCTCAGCCTGCACTCCATTACAGCCGGCAATCTGCGAAGTTGTTGCGGCAAGCTCTTGTAATAGCTCTTTTTCTCTTTCAAGTAGTTTAGGGTACTCCGCAGCCTTCTCGTTGATAGTCTCTTCAAGCGTTAAACTGTTCTCAGATTCGTTTATTATGACGTTTTGTGATGTAATGCTGTGGAGCAGTTCAGCAGATGACTCTTTCATCGAGGCGATGTCTGTGCGAATATTGTTTATGCGCTCCTGTACTTCCTTGCGCTTTTCAGCTTCTGATTTGAGTTCATCGCGCGTTTTTTCAAAGTTGGCTTTTTCGGATAAAAGCAACTCGGCATCTTGTTTTGCAACAGCGAGATTGCCCACGAGTTCTCTTTCATCGGTTATCTCTCGGGAGAGCGTTTCAACTATAGTTTTGCGCTTTGAGATTTCACTGCGATTTTCTCTCAACTTATTCAGTGCTAGTTGCTCCATATCGTCATAGATACCTAGTCCGAGGATGTTTCCAAGTACTGACATACGGTCCTCTTTGTCGGCTTGCATAAATAGACCGTATTGATCTTGCATTATTAGAGCGCAGCTTCGGAATGTCATACTATCCATGCCAAGCACGCCTTCGATGGTGTTCTGCGTGTCTTTCAACTTCTCGTGAGATCGGTCTACCCATTCATCGCTGACAAGCTCTGAGAGGTTAAGTGTCGCTTTGCCGGACTTAGCACGGGTGCGAGTTACGCGGAAGGTTTGCTCGCCGATTGCAAAGGAAAACGATATTGAGCCGCTTCGTGCCTTTTCGTCGGCACGTATCCAGCCTGTCAAATCACCCTCACGGGGCTCCTCATAGAGGCAGTCAAGAATTGCATCCATAAAAAGAGAACTCTTGCCTGACCCATTTTTGCCGTTGATAGTGCAGAAATTGATGTTGCGAAAGTCAAAAACTTCTTCCGCATAATTGCGGTAATTCTTCACTTCAATCTCAAGCGGAGAGAAAATGCCTGTTAGTCTTGACGTGATGGCGCCGGCAAGTGCTTCCGAGATTATCGGCCGTGCTGACTCGACAACGGCGCCTATCCGCTCGTCAGATTCTCCTCTCTCATTGAGATAGGTAATGAGGTTTGTTTCGGGATTTATGAGATCTGACATTTCTGTTTTTGTGGTGCCTATATTTATCTGCTCCGGCGAAATCTCACTTACCCAAAATGCACCATGCTCATACAAGCATTTTTCCATAAGACTACGGTTAAACGCCTTGTTGACCTCATCGGTACAGCTATATATGACACGGACAATTTTTCCAACAAAAGAACGAGTGGGTATATCTCCAAATATATCAGTACCGCCGATAAGTATCGTATCTTCTCCGGCGACCGTGTTGAAAGCGTTGACCGCTCCGTTATCCAAACGCAAAGTCAAAAATTCGCGATAAGGGGTCTTAATAAAATTGCTCTCCACATTACCATTCCCAAGTTCATGCATCCAAAAGCCGCGTTCTTGCTCCTCGTCATTAAAGTTCATTGCATTGACCGCTCCGGAATAAAATGCATTTTTACAACTTGTAAGTTTCTGCGGTCTATGTATATGCCCGAAACACACGAGGTCAAACCCTGCTGCATCGAGTACATCAGGGGCAATGACAGGTTCAAACTGTGAGAAGAACTGAGTCTGTCCGCTTTCGACATTACAGCCTGGTATAGTGTAGTGAGAGACAAGGATGTGTGGCTGGTTCGGGAATTGCTCAGCGCAAGATGCTTTTAGTCCGAGTACGGTTTTTCCGAGTTCTTCGGTAAAGACATAGTTCTCATCTTCTTTTGATAACCCGGGGAACTTCGCCCTGTAACCGCCACGGTCAAATCCGGGAAGAATGGCGAACACCATACCAGCTACGAAAATTGTTTCCGGCTGTGTAGTGACGAATACCTTGTGGTTACTCTCGAACGCTGAGTTAAGCATGGCGAACTGTTCGTTGCCATCGTGGTTTGGTGTGCCACGCATTACAATTACCGGGCAGATTTGCGATAGAGCAGAAATCAACCCTATTGCATCCTTGACTTCGCTAAGACCTCTATCAGCCCATACGCGAGCTTGATGGAAGATATCGCCGGCTACTATGGCAATGTCTGGCTTTTCATTGTTAGCCGTATCGGTCAAAAACTTAATGCACTTAATAGTGTCGTGTGCGCGGAGGTTTTTTCCATCAATTTCAGGCCCGGGAAAGTTCCCAATATGCCAGTCAGACGAATGTAAGATTTTCATGATTTGACCCCCTTCTGGCAATTTATGCACAGTGGCACATCAAAATTTCTTTTGGAGTATCCTGCCACACTTTCGCTAATTTCTGCACCGCAGTCCATACACATATGCTGCGCCGCAGTGCCTTCTTTTGGTGTCGGAGCCGGTGTTTCGGGCGGTGTTTCTTCTTTGTCGATGATTGATTCTGTCTGTGGTTGTGGCGCTACCGGTTCGCCAGAGGCAAATGCCGGGTTATCGAAGTCGCTGATACTGAAAATATCAACATCTTCGGGTTCATCGTCATGCTGAGTGCTTCCTGCAATATGTGTTATGCCGAACATGTTCGATATTGAGTTTAATCCCTGAGCAAGCATTGCTTGTCTGACTTCGGGGTTATTATAGTCGGGGCTGAATGTCATTCTGAGTACCGCAAATGGTTTCAAGAGTTCTGCTTTAGTGTACTGGCCTTTCATGCCGAGTAATGCGCGGATAACTCTGTTGATTGCTCCGGTCATTGCTTTCTCAGCGGCTGTTTTGCGTAGCAGAGTCATATTGACCATGACACTGCGGTCAATATATTTTTGTCTGTCCTCGTCCGCAATTTTATAAGCTTTGCATTCCTTGCCCCATTTATTCTCAGCATCAACCCACTCGCCTTTGAACATTTTTGCCGCAGCTTTTGCAGCTTTGTCGTCCGTAATGCCTTCAATGCTCTTATCCATGAACTCTAAGCGAAAGCCATCTTCCTCATCATCGAGGTCTATGGTTTTCTCGTCACTATGAGTCTTGAATGTGCCATCAGGAAGCCTTACAGCACCACGAGCTTTAGCTTTATAGATATTTTTTGATACACGAGTGCCATAAGTATGCGCAGGGTCAAAGTCTATACCTGCGGCTGTGGAGAGTTTCATAAGCAAAGGTTTAGCAGGGGAGAATGTATCTACCCAGCTATCGCCTTTCTTTACGCTTCCCACTTTGAAAATGTCACCTGAATTTTCCGATACATCTGCTTGCACCTGCATAGCCGTGAGTTTGTAGTACGGGTTGATTTGCGATTCCGTAGACATTGGGAGTAGCAGATTACACCCTTCATACTGTGACTGCATCTGCATGAGTGCTGTGTTCTGTGAATTATTTTGTGAATTTGCCATTATTTTGTAAACCTCCTATTGCTTTTTGTTTCTATCGGTGTTACAATATGGCTGTACTGATAGGGCGTTCGGCATTTGCCGTTCGCTCTTTCGCCATATTGTGTACTGATACATAATTACTTGACTCTTTTCGGTCATGCTGTCTTGCCGTGCCTTGCCATAATAAAAAATGATTCGTTCAACGCTTCTTTTATGACTGATTCCTGTTCGTCTGTGACTTTACCCACTTGCAAAATGCGCATGAGTACGCATAGGTCTATTTGCGATGCAACCTTATCACTGCGCAACGGTTCTGTTGTTTTCGCTTTCATTGAGTAACCCTCCTTTTATCCCCTGTTGTGTCTTAAATTTGTTAATGAAATAGATTTGCCCTTTACCTGTTACCTTCGGGGTCTTGCTTATGCTCGTATACCCCGCAGTGTGTGATATACTTGTTTCCTTGATATTGAACAACCCAAGTTCCATGCTGCGTTGTGTCGGCATATTGTAGTCTGCTCCTCTTCGTTTTATGAGGTATCCGCTTTTGCGTAGCCATTCATATAGCCTGTTTTGCCCGGTATCAATGCCGTTTTGTTTGAGCAACTTTGCAAGTTCGCTGATGAGGATTGTGTCCTTTGAAGCTGAAACCGAGTGAGCAAATATAACCAGGGGCTTGTCTTTGTCTATTTGCTGCTGTAGTGCGCTGCTCTTGTCCTGCTCGTCTTTAAGTGCTGTGAGTAGCTTAATGCCGAAGTCGGGGCTTGCAATCATCTTATTGAGCGTGTCGGGGGTCATGTACGTTCCATACTTACGGATTGATGGAAGAACATCTTCAAACACCCATCGCTCAAATCTTTCTGCGCACGGAAGTTTACTTGTGACTATTAAGCGGTAAACATCGCTTTCCGGAAGAACGCTTACTTCTTGTTTGCCACCGGTTGTAAGGATGTCACGTTTCGTTACTCCCTTGCAATGGTCTAAAACGGCTTTTCTGGGATTGGAATATCCGAGAGCTTTCGCAACGTCACCTGCAACAAAATATGGCTTCCCATCTATGTCAACAGTCCTAACCTCGCCAAACTCGGCGTTTTTAAATATCTGTAGTTCATTCATTCGGTCAACCCTCCTACATGTGCAAGTGCGGCAAGCGTGGCGACAATCGTTTTTGCGGTAGTATTTGGCGACATGATTGTCTGTATAGTACACAAGGCTCTTTCCCCTCAAAGCAACGTATGGGGGTGCGCATTGAACACTTACCCAAGCCACAGTACGATGCGCAGTCTTTGAGATATTCTTTCCGCTTGGCTCGTCTAAATATATTAAGCATATTCCGGCATCCTCTCCGGGAAGTATTCCGACAAAACGGCTCGCGCTCGGGCAAGTATACTTTTCTCCGGCTTGCTGCGGATAGATTCACCGACGTACTTGCGCTTAATTACTGCAAGTTCTTCTTCTGTAAACAACTTCATGATGTCGTGCAACGCTAAGTCGTAGCAATCATCAACGGGTATCTCCGGAAAAGTGTTGTCAGAAAACCGCTCATCAAGATACACCACATTGATACGTTCGTTACGGGGAACACTTTTCATTCCGTGTGGCATATGGCGACGGCGTATGTCGAGCAGTTCATATTGAAGTTCGTGCCTTAAAAATGATGGCAACGAAGGGGAACGCTCTTCGTCAAACTTTCCGAGTGCCCGCCACATACGGATAGTCAACTCTTGCCGCACATCTTCTATATCAAGCTGCAATGCAATTATTAACGGGAGATTCCTTGCTATACATCCTTCGAGTATGTTTTCGTATTCCTCTATGGCGCTTTCAATGTTCTCCATGAGTCGTTCTCCTTTCTGCTAAAAGGGGATTGATTATTTCTATATCGCTGTGGTCGCACAGCCTCCCTTCCAGCCAAGCGATAAAGCGTTCTGTCGGGAAAGTGTAGTTTGTTCTTCGTCTGCCTTGATGCACGACGGCAAATGGATATTTCCCGGCTTTAGCCATATTCCGTACATGCTGAGCGTCCTTTTTAAGCATACGCCCGATAATTTCGGCAGTTATGACGTTCGGGTGTTCCCTGCGTAAATCCGCTATAGTGGGAGCTGGTTGTGTGGCATTCAAGATAACTCCTCCTCTAAATAATGATTATGCTGTATCGATGATTGTCGGTTGCTTGTCGCAAAAGCGTAAGGTGAGTACTGCCCCGGCAAGGTCAAACAACCTACTCATGAGAGTCTCAAACTCCGCTTGCTGGTCATGGCTCAATGCATTTGAATACGTAATTTCCACAAGCCTTGGTGTCAGAGTTCTGCTTGTTTCAAGTTCTTTCAAAAGCCAGAGCGTTGCCTGAGAGAGCGTGAAATCTATCATTGGCTTCGGTAGGCATTTACCCGCTATGTCATCGGACAGCAGGTGCTGAATCAGTAGCCATTCCGAGCCGTATGCCAAAGCCATCTTTTCGACGGTCTTGTTTTTCGGCACTCGCACCCCCGTTTCGTAAGCGCGGAGGCTTTCAACCGATATGTCCAGTAGTTCTGCTACCGCTTCCTGCGTTAAATCGGTAGCTTCTCTTGCCTTTTGGTAGATATTTATGTATTCGCACTGCATAGACCCCGGACTCCCTTCCGTGTTATACTTGCTACATGGTTATCCCTAACACTCTGTTGATTTCTTCTACTTCACCCTCTCGGGCAGTAAGACTTCTGCCATTAAGCATATGATTCAAGGTTTGCTTTTTGATGGAAAAGCCTTTGCTGTTAAGATGTTCTAAAAGAGTTTTTTGACTGTAGGGCGGGTTGCGCTCCAGTTCCCTTTCGAGCAAACGCTTTTTCACCTCAACGCCCCATGGTGTCCGTCCCGATTTGTAGATATTTGGGTCAATTCCCATAGAAATATCGCCCCCTTTCCTTCGATAATGTTGACAGGTGCAAGGCTGAGTTGTATAATGGTGTGGCTTATACCATCATGTAAACGTACTCGTCAACATCGGACGCTTGGCCGTAGTATTTTGCAAAGAGTTCGCCGTTTACGAAGATATCAAACGCTTTAGCGAATAGCGTGCCCGTCGGTACTATTCTCACTTTTGAGCCCTTTACCGCTCCGCTTTTTGTGAGGATATCGCGCACATTCTCTTGGTCTTGCCTTGTCACTTGAAGCTTGTTTATCATGATGGTTTCTCCTTTTACCCTGCGTTTGTACTTGTCTTAATACTTAGCGTATGTTTATTATAATCCCTAATTTGAGGGAAGTCAATAACCAATCTCCCTAATTTGAGGAAATTTACCTATTGCACAAAAATAACACCCTGTTTTTGTACAAGGTGCATGATAAAAGAAAGCGGGTTCGATATGGGTAATTCAATAGAAGAGCGAATTAAAGAGTTTGAAGAAAGCTTTAAGAAGATAGTAGAGGAAAGACAGCAGGCTGTAGAGGAGTCTGTGGCGGTATTCAAGACTCTCTATGAGGGTGTACTGCCGATCATTAAGGTCATAAAAAGGAACAAAATTATTTTTATGCACCCTGACATAAAGGATGTGACAGTGCATGGCCCGATAATCGCAAAGGAACAAAATTATCCGTCAAACATTTACATTTATGATGGGAACTTTGCCGTGCGTGTTAACCCTGCTAAAGATGAAATCGAAACAGATTCAAAGATTTTCATTGAGAAAATTGCACATAATTTAGATTGGGATTTTGCATTCAAGGGACTTTACACACTGAATTCATACTTAGATAATGTCATTGATTATGAAAGGGACACTATCGACAAAATCAATGATATTACGCTAGGTGTGAAATTAAGCATGGAGCGTAACTTATAGTCCTAGTGCTTATGTATCGCCCATCCTTGGAGCCCCACCATAATCTGGTTTAGGCTTATTTGCAGCGTACTTCTCTTTCAATTTTTGTTTTTCGTCATCTGCAAGCTTATTGACCAGGCTGACGATTTCTGGATCTTCAACTATTCTGCGCAACGCGCTTACGTCCTCACGAATAAGTTTTAGTTCTTGAAGTATCTCCCTAGCAATTCCAGTATAACTCATAGCAATCACCCTTTCTGATAAGTAGTAAAGTTATTATAATCCCTAATTTGAGGGAAGTCAATGTTTGAGCATTCTTTTTTGAAAAATGAGGTGCGCGCTGTATGGTATTTTTTGAAAGACTTGAATCCTTGCGCCTGAAGCGCGAACTATCTCGCAACAAGCTTTGTAGCGAACTAGGTGTCGGGAAAAACTCTATCGCTAACTGGGAGCAACGCGGCAACATTCCTGATGGAGAGGTTCTTACTAGGATTGCCACTCTTTTTGAAGTAACTACTGACTACCTCCTTGGTCGCACCGACGACCCGCATATCGTAATCTATCCGGCAGATCCTGATAAGGTAAGAGAGCATGAAGAAGAAATGCGGCAGAATAGGGAAGCATTTTATAGCAAGCTTGAATCGGAAATAGACAGGGCGGCCGCCAAGCGAAGACCGCCAGAACCCGCAAATGTATCAGTGGCAAACCTCATTGACCTCGTACAAGATTTAAGCGAAGATGAAGCTTCTAAGGTTGCGGAGTACGCACAACTACTGAAGCGTGTGCGAAATCAATAGGCTTTTACGAAATAAATATTGACAACTCGGGGTGTGCGTGGTAGTATGTGAGTGTAGGTAACTACAACCGCTGTAGACAAGCGGTAACAAGAGGTCGAGAGCATATTATCCAAAAGCGAAAGCCCCGAGGTCAGCAACACCTCGGGGCTTTCTTGGGCTAGTCGTCGCGTTCGTCGCTATCCAACCACTTGCAGATACTATAGACAATCATACCTGCCACGATAGCGATTAAGAGGTCACATAACACATTATCCCTCCTCTCCGCTGCAAGATTGCCAGCGTTGGGAGTGGCGACAACTCAACTATAATATTAGGTCATAGCTGTTTTGTCAATGGGGTGACACTGAAAGGGTCACGGACAAAGCCACTACGGTTCGGGGGTGCGGTTGGCTCGCAATGCTGAAACGAATTCGGTTATTTCGTCTGCTTCTTCGGAAGTCAGCGTGAGCAGCAATTCTTCTAACTCGATTAAGTATTGCGGCTTTTCGTGAGTGCTGTGTTTAGGCGGTACGTTGTCTTGCATGATAATAACCCTTCTTTCTTGTGTCAGGCGTCTTAGCGTCTAAGAATAATTAACCCACAGAGTGGTAGCTTACAAATAGGAGGAATTTTTAGTATGAGGAAATCAATAAGTTTGATAGTTTTGGCGATTATCGTTTTGTCTGTGGTGGCGTGCGGACCGACAAGTCGGCTCAACGAAACGAATACCCTTGTAGCCACGAGAGTCATCAATGCTGTGGATGCGTACTTGGATGGAGGCTCGCTCAATTCTGTCAGAACCGTTGTTGAACGAGAGATGGGCAATGTTGACGATAGTTGCGATACTGCGTTCCTTTTGTCTGCACGGCTGATAACTTTGAATGCGGAGTTGTTTCATTCCTCGGTGCGCGGAGAAGATGTAGAAGCGATAAGGGGATTTAGGAACGGTGTCGCTGAGCTTGCCGGCATACGCAACAGATAGATGAGAAGTGACTTTGAAATTGATGCTGCCTTGGGTATGTCGCGAAAAGAGAGGCAGGCGTTACAGCAACAAGCCATAGACGAAGACGATGGTGCGTGGGAGCGCGAATTGCGGCAGGCAAACATGACAAGAGGCGGGGTCGATAATTCTGCCTCAGAAGGTCGAACGTGGAAAGAAGTAAATGCCATGCGGTCAAGGAGGAACGAAGGGTACAAAATGCTCGAAGAAATGAATGAGTGTTTGGCGAAGCTTGAACGTCATTACGAGCAAGACAATGAAATTCGCATATTGAGAATTGCTGCAGAGGTGGTAGAAATAGAGGGGTTGTCTCCCCATCAGACATCATTGGCAATAAAAAGACTGGCTGATTACTATTATTCGGAAGATAACTGGCTTATGGCTCTCGACCATTATGAGATAGGTTATCGGCTGAATCCGAAATTGCCGGTGAAGCGAAGGATAGAGGAGTTGTCGTCAGAAGCTAAAACTCAATACAAACCCATATAATATCGGTTTGCGAAATCAAAAGGGAAAGCGATTTTATCACAATTCAGAGATTAAAGTGTAGACTTAGTTATATAATGACGTTTTTCGATACAGGGGTAGGAGGTTGCATGGATACCGAAAAGAAGAAAAAACGCAGACCACGGAGATTTAACGGTACTGGTGCTGTGTGGAAAATGCAAGGGCGGCGACGGCAACCTTGGATTGCTCGTGCAAACCCTGAAAGCGATGAAAACGGAGAGCCTATATATATTTACTCATATCACGAAACGGCATTCGATGCTGACAAGGCAATCCCTCAGATGGAAAAAGAGTATTGGGAGAGCAAGAACAGAAATCCATTTAGCGCAGATACTGTAGCGCAGGTTTGGGAACGGTATAAACTGAGAATTGAAAAGAAAAACAAGAATACTGCAAAGGGGTACGGTCATTCTTACGCTCATTGGTCTGCATTGCACGGCAGAAGCATTGCAGAGCTGTTGACTCGTGACCTTCAGGAGCTTGTTGACGAGAAAGAATCCATGTCGTTCTCTACCTTGTCTAAAATGAAATCAATAATGGTATCAATATTTAATGAGGCTGCAAAAGATGACATTGTAAAGCGTAACTATGCAAGCCTGATTGAACTCCCCAAGAGCGAGCCTACTGATAGTCGCCGGTCTTTTACTGATGAAGAAATGCAAAAAATACAAAAAACCGCATTCGACGGAATGCACGGAGAAGCCGTACCGTATGCGGATGTAATATTGCTTATGTGTTGTATGGGGTGGCGACCTACCGAAATGTGCGAATTAAAACCCGAAAATGTTGACATTGAGAACTGGATTATTACTGGCGGCATTAAGACCGCTGCGGGCAAGCAGCGCAGAGTTCCTGTTTATCACGCTGTGCGGCCTATAGTAGAGCGTTGGTTGAAGAAAGGCTGTAGTAGGCTTATCACTAACGAGTTAGGCGAGCCGCTTACAAAAGATACATGGCGCACCCGATATTATAATGCTATGGAAAAAATGTTCGGAGAAGTTGAAGGAGTGCCACCGTATACAACCAGACATACTTGCGCATCAATGCTATTCGCTTGCGGAGCTGACAAAGTGACCATTGCTCGTATTATGGGGCATAAGGATTATAAGATTACCAATAGGGTATACACACATGTTCAGCTAAGAGAACTTATGGCTGCCGTAGATACACTGGATAAGTCCTCGCTTTTGTAAGTTTTGTTTGCTGGACTTTTGCTAGACTTTTGCTAGATACCTTCTGCTATTTACTGCCATTTTTTGCCATTTGCGAAAAGGTCATAATTGGATAAACAAAAAAGAGAAAGCCTTGAAACGCTTGGGTTTCAAGGCTTTCTCTTTGCTTTTTGCGTGGTGGAGAATAGCGGGATCGAACCGCTGACCTCTTGACTGCCAGTCAAGCGCTCTCCCAGCTGAGCTATACCCCCATGTTGCTGTATGTTTATTCAATTGTGCATGCCAGTCAGGCGGTGGAAGTAACTTTTTAACTGCCAGTCAGGCGGCGGAAATATTTTTGCGTGTCTACCGACCCA
>Ga0209755_10000466_pt1 | contig 73917 bp, 67 predicted proteins | sample TergutCo191P1_FD_187301 | JGI IMG/M metagenome (GOLD analysis project Ga0209755, IMG submission 187301) | Cornitermes sp. P1 segment gut microbial communities from Petit-Saut dam, French Guiana - Co191P1 (SPAdes) (version 2) | ecosystem: Host-associated > Arthropoda: Insects > Digestive system...
ATAAGCGGCGAGAGGAAGCGGCATTTTGCGTCTTTGGAAATTGTGTTTGAAAGTTTTTTAATCGGCAGATACACGTTTTCTTCTGCGGCGAGTTTTTGCACGTAATTGCCGTAAATGCCGGAGAAAACAACGTCTTCCCATGCGATAAGTTCAAAGCTGTAAAGTTTATGCAGGATAACAAGCTGCCTGACGGTTGCCGTTTCGCTGCACACCTTCGCCCACGGTTTCAAAACATAGATGATGCCTGTTCTCTTGTGAACCGCCCCTGAAATTTCCGCTGTGCGGTCATGTTTGCCTGTAGCAGGATCCACGCCGCAGAAAAAACGCAGTTCGTTCGCGGGCGGAAGCTCGCGGTATGTGTGCGCTTTTATCCATGACTTTTGAATAATTCGCTGCTCGTCGGAAAGCGGCTCGTTGCACCATTCTGTAGAAAAATTGTCAAAGCCTAGCTGTTCGCGTTTTTCTTCCAATGCTTCTGCGGACCAGTATTCGGGCCAGAGCGGAGTTTCACCGTCAGGACGCAGACAGGAGAGCCGAACGGCAATCCAACGCTTTAGCGTTCCCGCTTCCACTTCCTCAATAAGACGTGATATCGGATCATCAGAATGAAAAATAGTATTGACCCAGATAATGAAAGAATTTTTTCCAAGATTGAAAACAACTTTTTTTAGCCAGCGTGAAATTTTATCGCGCTGCGAATGTGATTCAACAGCATCATCTTTTAGTACGTCATCTAACACGATTAAATCGGGGCGGTATTGTCTGAAGCGGGTACCGCGCATTGATGCGCCTGAACCTTTAGCTTGAATACATGCTTCAATCTTTTCTGTTTTATCTCCTACTTTCTTTGTACCGAGAAAAAGTTCAATTCGATTATCACGCCAAACCTTACCTTTTAGATCACCAAAATCTTCGAGAATAAGATCGTTTTCTTCTAACTCTGATTTAATATTTATTAAATTTTCACGAGCAGCTTCTCCAGAGGCTCCAATTAATAATGCATATTGATTTTTACCTGTGATAACACTCCAAAGCACGTAAGCGAATGACCAGCGGACGGTTTTTCCGTGTTCGCGCGGCTCAATAAACATCGCGCCTGCAAGGTTGTCGGTCGGTTTTAAAAGGCTGTGATAACGCTCATTTATAAACGGTTTAAGACTGTTCGCTGTGTCTTTTGAAAGCGATTGTTTGTCTGCAACATCATATAAAATCTGCTGATATTCGGCAGGGTCTGTGAAAAAATAATCAGGCAAATAAGTCCGGCAGAAAAACCCGAAATCTTTTTTGGCGCGTTCAATGCGTTTTCTCTGCGCTTTGGATTTTTCTATGGCGGAGCGTTCATCACCTACCAGTTCGGAAATTAGATCAGTCATGTAACCGTGTTACTCCCATTCGCCAATCGGCTTAACCGGCATATCTAAAGCAAGAGCTAATTCCCTCTCTATTTTTGCGCCTTTTGATTCTTCCCAATCAGGAAGAAGAGCGACGCCGTCACATTCCATCATCATTGAGATGGCTTGTTTCATGGCAGCTTTCCAGTCTGTCTCTGTAATCTTTGCAGGGTTATATACCAAGTAGTCATTGGCATTAGGAATACAGTATGCTGCACCGTTTAACATTAACTCTGCTTCACGGAATTTGATTTTATATTCGGGATCGCCTGTTATCTTACCGGATATGTATAAACGTATTTTTTTATCTTTCATTTAACAATTACTCCTTTACTTCACCTTTGCCTCATCTACAATCTTACAGAGGCGTTCTAAAAGTTCGCTGTCGTGCTGTATTGCTTTTTGAAGCTCGGCTTTTAATTGCGATTTTGCTTTATCGAGGGCTTTGGTTGCACTGGTGCGGTACTGTGAAAGCTTCGCCTGCGCTTGTGTTAATTTTGTTGTGGCAATAATCATTTCGGCAGGGTCTTCAAAGTTAATACTCTCATAGGTTCGTATTTCTTTAGAAATTAACTGCTGTAAATAAATAAGAAGCCCTTCAGCTTGTTCGGTGCCTGGATGATCTTTAAATACTTCCGCCATTGCTTTTGAAATTTCAACGCTTTTTCTGATGTCGGCGATTTCATCTTCCTGCGAACGTACTGCGCGGCGGATTGCCTCACGGCTTATTGTTATTGTTAAGCCGTCGCGTTTTAATTGTTCGTTTATTTTATCTGTAACATAAACAATTGTATTTTTACCGCCGTTCCAGTGTTTAGCGATAATTTCTTTTAATCCATGTTCTACCGCTTTGCTTTTTCGTCCCATGATTAGCTCCGTTGAAGGAGGATTCCAGGATCTGAAGGTATAGTACCGTCATTAAGGTCGATACCATGCGGTGTGATTTTATACCACATGAGTTTTTCATGTTGTATGTAAGGATGAGGCTGTTCAATTTTTTTAATATATGCTTTATCCGCAAGGTATTCTAATGAAGCGGAGATTGCATCAATTTTATGATATTGAAAAAAAACACTTAATATTGATTGATACCCTGCGCCTTCCGGATAGACTTTCCGCAGGAAATCAAGAAGTGTACCTCTTAATATATTTTCACTAGTCATTTTTCTCCCCTGTTTAATAATTGAAAAATATTTTGAGTAAGCGTGGTAAAACAGTTCGTTATTTGATCTGATACCCTGTTTATTTCACTTCTCCATCCCTGCATTTCGCGGTAGAAAAATTCACTCTTTACAGAATCATTCTCAACCCTTGTTAAACGCTCTCCAAAACTATTTAAGGTATGATTTACATCAGCATGAATTTTTTGAATATCGTTATGTAATTTGGCTGTGCGTGCTTCGTCTTTATCAGAAATTGCGTTTATTTTTCTAATCAAAAACGAAACTATGAATATTAGCAGGCTTGATGCCGCTGTCGGGCCCCATGATTGCAAGAGATTAATAAATCCGGATTCCATTTTTACCTCAATAGAAAAAAAGTAATTAGAACACCAGCGGTAAAAGAAACGCCTGCCATAGGCAAGAAAAAACAGTTCTTTTTCTTCTCTCTTGATAATTCTGATTTCAAAACAGATTCTTTTATTCGCAAAGCCGCAAGGTCAGGCGCGTATTGCAGCATTGACGCTTTGTAGCCTTCAGCAAACGCTTCGTTAACAGCAGCTTCAATTTCCGCTTCCGCCGCATGCATCAGTTCCAGAACTACATTTCCCGGATAATATTTTTCCGGCTCTATCCCGTAACCGCTGACGGAATTTTCCTGTAATTCCGTCAGCGTCTGAGCGAAGCTGATCTGCGTTAGCAGCGGCATCAACAAGGTCAGCAGCAGGGGTATTTTGAATTTCATTGGCGACATCCTCTCTTATCTTTTCAATAGTTTTTTCTGTATTTTTTTTCGCAGACTTGTTACGTGATGAAATTGTTACAAAAAAACCTATAACAGGGAAAAAAATCATTAAAGCAAATAATAAAATTGCAACTGCGTATGCCATCATGGAACCGCATCTTTGTTTTCGCCTAACGCTTTTTTAATTTTATTTAATAAGGCTTCATAACTGAAAACTGAAAGGCTGAATACAACCGCCCACCAAAACCATATCTGTTCAGGGGCGAAAAATCTTCCAAGTCTTAATAAAAAGACGATGAAAAGCGAAACTATCAGCGGTATGTACACCCTGTAGCCTTTCAGCAAATTCTTTTTGTCAAGCATCTTGACGATCTCGGAAATAACCACAACCAACGCGATTGCGATAACAATAAAGAACGGTATCAGATTCAGTAAATTATCCATAAAAACCTCCAATAATATTTACCGGGGAAAGCCCGGTTTATTCCTCTATAAGTGTTCCGGAGATCAAATCACCCGGCTTAACGTTATATGTTTTTAAAACCTGATTAAATGACGCGAGATCAATGGAACTTAAAATAAAGCATCCTGCGGACCATGCGTGATTCGTATCGGAGTTGGTTTTAAAAGAATATCTGTCATGAACAAGGAAACGCCCGTTTTGAAAACCGCCTTTTGTTGTCTGCATTGAATTGCAATCTATCCATTCACCGTCAATGTCACGCGTTCGGGTAATACCGTGGATCTCGCCGTGAAAGTTTCGAGGTTCAACAAATGTTTTTATGGTGAAATTTCCCGGAGCTATAGTATCGCCGAATTCAACTGTTGCCGCTGATGCCATTGCGCCGAAACAGTAGTTTGCGACTGTCTGACAGCGGTATAAAGCCAGAACAACATGGTCGTCGCGTATGATAATTGAATCAAGCGAATTATTTTTCCAGTTATTTTCAAAAGAACCGGGTTTGGAAGGATCAGCTTTGAAGTTATAAGACTGTCTTTTACGCTCTACTCGAATATTAATCATATGGTAAAGCGTATAAAAATAAGTCTAGGTTTACTCTAAGTGAGATAAAGAAAAAAAGCCTTACGCAGTAAAAAGTTCAAGCTGCGTTACAGGTTTGTATTTTGGGAACAAAACTTTATCAGATCGCACCGCGCAATACACCAGTTTCCCTCCTCGTCTTTCCACGCGGGAAGTTTTCCCAAGTGTATCTGGCGGTAAATTGTCAGGTAATGCGTAGAAAAGAAATCCGCTGTTTCCCGTATAGATAAAATAGTCGGAAGGCTCTCTATTTTTTCTTTCAGGATGTCGCTCAACATATTCATTCACCGCTTCCGGTACAAGCCGCCATGCCTTGCCGATCTTTACAGATTCTATTTCTCCCATTACCAGAAGATAGTACACCTGATGTGGTTCCATTTGGAGAATACTTGCCGCTTCCTTTACTGTAAGAAACATAAATCCCCTCCTTAGTGTCTGGATTAAATCCGGCTTTCCAACAAATATCACGCAAAGCGAGTATAACCGCAGATGCTGCCCGCTTTGGTAAAAAAGAAATATCATCGACCTTACCGATACGTTTAACAATTTTTCTTAAGCTCGCTTCATCTTTAAAACGGCTGGCAAGCGCCCAAAGCCCTTTAATGTAATATTCCTGCCGCTTGCTTATCATGCCATGCGCACCCGTAACTATGTTCAAGCGCCTGCCCATCCGGTTTGTTGACTTAAAACCTAATGATTGAAAAGCGCTCATCACTGTGTTAAATTGCTCGGCGGTTTTAATATCTTTTGAGCTTGTAAGCCCTGCGCCGGAAAGAATCGCGCGGTATGCGTCATCATCGAGACCAAGCTGCTTTTTTGCAACGTGAATGATTTTATATTTATTTATCGTACTCCTTGCTGTCACCGAATATTCCTCCATGTGTAAAAATGCCCCGGACAGGACATCCAGAACTGTCCGGGATTATTCTTATAACGCTGCGACATCAAGCGACACTTGTTTGTATTCACCGTTTTTATCCCGGGTGTATACACGCAGATATTCCTTGCTTCCTGAAACCTGAATGGATTCAGTTATCGCTTCCATCGCTTTTTTCCAGTCAGGATCTGTGATTTCCAAACGGCGCAAACCGAGAATTCGCGCTGTGTTGATGTTTCCGGCTTTGTCTACATAAAAAGCGTTGTTCACAAGGGCGCGGATCTCACTGCGCGAACCTTTAGACCATTTATTAATGCACTCATCAATTATGGTCTTTGCGATTTGAAGCCGCTCATCAAATACGATGCTTTCATTTACAGCGAGCATCAGTTTTAGGCTTCCGTCAAAACTCATCAACGTGATGTTGCCTTTTTTGCCGCCGTAAGTTTTCTTGTAGCGCTGCGCCGATGTTTCAAGATATGTAAACAGTTCGGCGCGTAATTCCTGCTTGAAAGCTGTTAGCTGTTGTTTCATTTCCAATGCTTTGCCTGTAATATTACGGACGGTTTGATCGCGTAACTTGTCGATGTCAGAAACCATGTCGACAGGGACCTGATGCCCCTGTGTGTTTGTCATAAAATCATTTTTTGATTTAGCCATAAAATCCTCCAATAAAAATTAATTTATATACGCGTTTTAAGCCGCGTCTCCTTTACCGCCCGCAGGCACAATCAAAAGCACATTGCGGAGTACTTGTCGAAGCTGCCGTGTTTCAAAAACAATCTGCTGGAATCTTGAAGTTCGGCTCTCTTCGTCAAAAATACCTTTGTTTGCCATATTCTCAATGTTCTGAATTTTTATTTCGATTTTTTCAAAACCGTCCGCCGAAAGTTCGGTCTTATATGTTACTTCGCTCATCCCTGCGCCTCCTCCTGTTCTAAAGCGGCAAGATAATCCTCTACCGCCGCCTGTGTTATTTGCGACATGGTTTTATACGCATGCAGCAATTCATCATTTTTCGGGACATCTTCAAAAAACCGCACAATGCGTTTACTCGTCAGCATGTTGTCATCTGTACGGTGAACTACAAAGATATCAGAAAGCCGATCGCCGACCGTACGGTAGTTTTTTAATGAAAGGTTTCCGGTCGCAGGAAGCTCGAAGATTTTTCCGAAATCAAACTGTAATTGACCCGGATCGCCTCCAAGGTCTATACGGTTATAACCTTCTTCGCCTGCGGGAGGCGGCGGGGCGATAAGCTTGAGCGCGTCACGCAGAGCAAGACTGTTGAGCGCTTCAGGGTTGTTTTCAAAGTGTTTGAATATTTTTAAAGCGAGCGTTATACGCTGTTCAGGATAACCAGTTAATTCTGCGACAGATTTTGCCGACAACCGCTTGTCACTGTCCTTCCACCGCTTGATTATTCCGCAAAGGATGTTCCCTGCGTTGTAATACGCTTTCGCGGTTTTTACACACAGCTTTTTAGCTTCCTTTTCGTACTCTGTAATTTCCGCAAATATTACCGAAAGTTTATTCGCTTCCCTTGCTCCGACAAGGCTGCTTTTTGTTTTTGTCATGCCGCCTGCCCTCCTCTTCGCATAACAAGAGCGGCCGCCGATTCAACAATATCAAAATTAGGTTCCTGGACATTGTTTATCGCCATTGTCTGCTGCATTCGCTCAATGATTTTTGTAAATTGACGCACGTCGGATTTAGTAATGTTATATATAGCATCCACAATCTTTTTATTGATTTTAGGCCAGACAGATTCCGCGATTGACACGGCGTCAGTTTTCGTCAGCCCCGAAAGATGAAGGCATACGCCGATGCGGCTTTCAAGCTGCCTGTGATCGTTACGAAGGTTCTGTATCTGGTATTTAAGGCGCGGAAGCCCTATCAAAACTAATCCCGATTTACCAAGGTCGTACACAAGCCGCCGCGTAAATTCAAGAGCGTCCGCTTTTAGATAATCCGCTTCATCGAGAATGACAACCATGTCGCGTTCAAACAGCATATCGGAAATACTTGTTACCAATGATGTATACGCTACTTTCATGATGTCGATTGATAACTGCCGCGCTATTTCATGCACAAGCATTCTGCGGTTCATACCGGACACGACATTGATAAGCACTGTAGATTTTTCATTGTAATTCGCATACCATGTCGCAGCGGTGCTTTTTCCGGACCCGGCATCCGCTACAATAAGCGCGATGTCTTTTTCCGCGTGTGCGATTTGAATGGCGTTTGAAATACGGCGCAAATCGTCAGTTTCCACTATCGGAACGCGTTTGCGTTCGCGCCCTTTCGCCTGTCGGGCGAGCCACTGGATGATCGCACCTTCAAGTTTTTGTACATCGCCCCTGTACTCGTCTTTGCGGTAAGCGCTTAATACAGATGATGAATAGTTCATCTCCCGCGCTGCCTGCGCCTGTGAAAGTCCGTATTTTTCAAGAGCTTCATCCAGGCGTTCTTTAATTCCCAAATTCATTTTTAACCTCCATGTGTAATATTTGTTCCGGACGTGCGTCCAGTACCGAGACATATTTATTTTTCTTTGCGGAAATATTTTCCGCTCCGGCTGCCATCGGAAGGCTTTCAGCTTCTTCCGGCTCACCGAGTAAAGATTCAAGTGAAGGGAGTTTGTCATCGTAGATGTTCATTGCGGTTTCAAGCATGATTTTCTGTTCCGCCGCGATTGCCACTTCGTTTGTTCCCCTTTCCGCCAGTGCAAGAAACGAGTGCTTGCGTATGCTTTCAACGCGTTTTATCGCCTGGCTAAGGTTGGCGCCTTCGGCAAAATAATCACCGACCGCGTTACAGATGAACGCGCCGTTTACCGCGTATACAGGCATTTCATTGTCTGTGATGATTTTGTTGCGAATAACAACATCTTGCCCGGTGTATTGAAGAAGCGCGGGGTGATAATAAAAAATGCCGTGATGTTTTATGCCGTTGCGTCCGCACTTGTGAACTTCGCTGCGGTAAAGAGCCTGCTGCAGCTCTTCTTTCGCAACATGCCTGATTTGCTCCGGCAGGTTTTCTTCGAATACGCGGCTTCTGGTTTTTCCGTCCATTCCCTTGCCCTGGCTTGTGAACGTATCATTTATGTATTCGATCATCGCCGCCGCGGCGCGAATGAAATAATCCCAGGTTGGAATGTCCTCGCGCTTTGCCATGCCGTTAATCGAGCGCCACATAAGGTCTGCATCTTCCGGTTTTGTTGTAGTGTCAGATCCGACATAAGAACCAATGTCCTTTGAAAGATACTCTCCCAAAATACGGTAATATCTTTCCTGCCGTCCTTTAGACTTGGCTGAATATGTTTTTGTAAAAAGCACTTCCGTCCCGAGAGCTGGTAAAACTCCCTGAAAAAACACTTCCACGTCTTCTGCGATGCCTTCCGGCGTGAACTGTTTTGCTGTTGTCTGATATCCGTTGATCAGTTTTGAACGATAATCTCTGCCGTTGTCGAATAACGCCGCTTTAGGCACGCCGTAACGGATACAGCACATGTAATACGCCGCGATAATCGACAGGCTTGAAGGTTTCACCGTTGGAAAAAACCCGACAATTTTCCCGCTGCGGTAATCCTGAAATGTCGTTATCCACGGGCGGATCAGTTTTCCGCGGTAAACCACAACGCAGTCAAGCACATGGTGATCCGATACGACAAGGTCAAGCGATTTGTACAGATTAATATTCTGTTCAACATACGGCAGATACAGATCCTCAAACTTCTTTTTACCAAGGCGGTAATAATCACGCTCTGCTGGCGGTATGCTTTGCAAAAAACGCGCCGCTGTCTGGTATGTGCAATTTTTATGAGGATATGACATAAGCATTTGCTTCCAGGCATGAGCCATCGCCGGTCGTGTGTTTTTTAACCAAAACTGCCGCAATAGCGATCTCTGTACAGGGTCAAGCGTTACGCCTGCCCCGCTCTTTTTTATCCCGTACTTTGGAGCGAGCGCTGCAAGCGCCTGTGTCCCGACGGTTCCCGCTTCTTTCTGTTCGCGCAGCCATCGGTACAATGTCCTGTCAGATACCTGGCCTAGAGTTTCAAAAAGATACGGCGCTATTTGCCCCGCGTTATACGCGCCGCAGAAATCGGAAGGCTTTAAACCGCTTTGGCCGTACTCGTAAATCAGGGCGCTTCTGTTTTGCGCGGCTTCGCGCGCCTTGTCTGTCAGCTGCGACAACCCGCTGTTATTTGACATTATTGTTTCCCGACCGCCTTGTTTTGATAACGCCATGCGTACATTTTCAGGCAGGCGGTTTTCAAAAAAGAACAGGGCGCCTTTATATTTTACGCACGGCCATTTTTCTTTGCGCGCGCGTTTTAACAGTTCTTTATGGCTGACGTATAACGCCGGCGCTATCTTTGACGAGGTAATATAGCCGTTCATGCGGCTTTCCCATTACGCGCTTTTTCCGCATGGCGCATCTTTCCGATTTCTTCAGGCGTGCGGGGCGGGAACAAATAATATGTAGGTTTACATAGAATTTTTGCAATTCTTTGCTGTATTTTTTTTGATTTGTCTCTTCCAGAGATAATTTCTGAAACATAAGAGCGTGTAATATTCAAAGTTCTTGCAAGGGACGTAATATTTAAATCACGTTCCGCAAGTGCAACCAACACCCTCCGCCGCCGTTCATGATCAATCGGGTACGGCCTGCTCCCCAAACCTGAAATTTCACGTAATATGCTCATAAAAACTCCTTTGCCGTTGACAGGCATAAATTGCTGTGTTATTTTTATTTTGAAGCCAGCGCCGATTCATCGCTGACCTTCATGTGTAGCGCTCACGGCATTTCGCTGTGAGCGTTTTTTTTATTTGCTGTTAAGTTGCACGGCGAGAGATTGCAAATGTTCTCTTTGCTCTTTTAACATTTCACTTTGTTCCGCAATCAAGTCTTCTTGATACTTAATTTTGTTCTCCAGCGTTGCAATGTAACGGTTAAGCGATTCGATTAGAGCAGCGTCTGATTCCAGCTTCTTGCGGATTTCTTCATTTTCTGGCATAATTAACTCCTTACTGTAAAGCGTGTTCTCTTTAAAAATCACACGCCTGCAGGTTTAGTTGCCGCCCCGTACGGGGCGGTTTTTTTTGGAAATTAGTGGTTAACGTTTTACCAGGCTCTTTTATACATGAGCCGCATATTTTCCCCCTTTCCAGGTATAAACCTGATTATTAACAACCCTCCGAATGTGGTATGATTAATCACCACAAAAAAACACAGCCGCAAAAGGAGGGCTAGATGCACGAATCTGATGCAATGTTGTTTATCGAAATCGTATTAGATGGATTCTTTGACAGGAATTTCAATTTGAATGAGAGTGAAGATAGTCACTCCAAAGAATTATGCCTTGATGAAATCAAGCAGTTTATCAGTGACAAAGAACCTTATTGGGTACAAGCAAAAGCACTCGAAATCATTTATCAAACAGAAACTGCAGAAAATTTTATTAAGACAGTTGACTATACCCCGGACACAGCAGGAGCTTTTCTTGATCTGGTTTTTAAAAGAACCAAAGAAAAAATCACGATTCTTTCTGAACGTTATCAGATTGAGGATAATAAGGACAAGACAAACATGCCTTTTTGGATGCCGGTGTTTCCATAAAAACATCAGCTTTTGCTTTACAAATAAATATACCTTGCATAGTAAAAATGTTTAAATTTACAGGTTTTTTACTTGTTACCACAAGAACAAATTGGCCAACCCATTGCATTAAGTCAGGATGATAATAATAAATACCATTTAACTTAATACCGTTTCGTGTTGTTTTTGTTTGAAAAAGCTGTTTCATAAATACCTCCTTAAAATTGCCAGTTTCTGGTAATTAGAGGCTTTCAAAACTGGCAAACCTCTTAGGGATTGGAACCGGCGGGAGTCGAACCCGCAACTTGCAACGAAGTTACCCGCGCATGACAGCGGAAAAAACTCTGGAGGAGTAAAAAAACGCTGCCTTGCCTTTACAGTCCCATGTCTCCCCTGGGACACGTCCTTAAGAGGTGCGGGGAGTCCTGTTCATTGCTCGTAATAAATTTCGGGCGCAAGGTCTACGAATCCCGCGCTCGGGGTCAAACACCAAGGTCGGCGCGACCTGCGCCATTGCCTTGATTCCCCGCTGTCAAATATCTTTTTTTGCACCGCCGAAAAATCGACAAAATGTCGGTTTTATGCGATACTTAAAGTGGTGTATTTTTCCGACACTTCGTCGGCACTTTTTGCACCCCTGTAAAATATGCCGACAATTCGTCGGATAATTTATATTCGTCGAAAAATAGGAATTAGTCAAGTGTTATTTCTTAAAATTAGTAAATTATTTTTTATATTATCCGAAAATATGGAATAAGGATGAATATGGTTCAAGAAAGGCTACGAATATTAAGAAAAGCTCTTGGATTATCACAAGGTGAGATCGCATTAAAAGCAGAAACTAAGAGATCGACATATGCAGGTTATGAGTCAGGTATATCGTTACCAAATGCTGAATGCCTCACAGCATTAAATAAAAATTGTGGAGTTAACTCAAACTGGCTTCTCACAGGTGAAGGTGAAATGCTTGTAATTAAAATAGAAAATGAAATAACCCCTACAGGGCAACAAATTCCGCTTCTACGCCAGAAAGTATCCTGCGGTCCGGGGCAGCCATGGGACAATGAGAACAATATCGAGCGTTATGTAAGCGTTTTTGATTTAATCCCGCGTTTGAAGACCGGCAAGGTCTACGCCCTGCATGTTACAGGCTCGTCCATGCTGGGCGCCGGAATTAAAGACGGCGACATTGTGCTTTTTGACGCCGATAAAGCCCAAGACACCAGGGACGGGACGTATGTTTTTTCACTGGACGGCGATGTATACTGCAAGAGGCTTGAGTTTGACGCTCTTGCAAGGATAGTAAAGGTGTTTTCTGTCAGAGCGGCAGAACTTGAAAAAGCGGAGCTTGTTATGAGCTTTAAAGCCGACGATATAGAACTGGCGGAACGCCTGAATATTTTCGGGCGTGTTTTCTCGTGGATCAGACCGGACGGGGAGTGAGAAGGGAAATATTTATGAAAAGATTGATTTTCTTAATAATATTATTTTGTATTATAACCGCATTTTGTTTTGCACAGTGGGAGTTTCAACTTTATGGCGGGATGCCCATGAGCTGGGAATCAAACAATGTATTAGGATATACAGTTACAACACAGATGACCGCATTATCATTTGGGTTCGGTATGGTATATCCCATTAATGAACGTATATCTTTTGGTGTTTTTGATGAACTTATTATTCCACAGTCATTTGAAATTACAGCCGATGAAGTTACAACTTCCGCAGACAGGAGTAATTACGATAACCTGATAGGAATGTCTGTTCTATTGGGAACAGTAATTAATTTGAATTCAAATGCGCAGGGAAATTTAAAAATACCATTAACCGCAGGCGTTCGGTGGATGTGGCTTATCGCGTCAACTCAATACGCAATGGTATTTGGAAATAATATTGGTTTAGGAACTGGTCTTGGTTTTGAATACCATATTAACGATCATTTTTTTATTTTTGGCAGAGCAATGTTTTATTATGATTTTTTTGCATTTACTATGACAGCGACAGGTTCAGCATCAAGCTCTGAATCTGGCTTAATTAGTTCTTTTGGAATCACGCCAAATATTGGCATAGGGATAAGTTTTTAACAATCGTCAAAAAACCCCGTAAACAGCCTGTTTATACCCTCAGCGTGTGATTTTACCTTTTTAAGAATAAAATTGCTCTACAGGGCAATAGACCGTTAAAAAAACGTTCTAAGAAAATCACCTGTGATGCCAAAGTTGAATATTTTTCGTTCATTGGCTAAACAGCCGGAAATTGTTGACATTTTTATATGTTTACATATAGTTTTAGACAATGAAAACGGTCTTGTACAAAGGGTATATATCTCCAAGAGAAGAAAATCTCCAAAACTTGGCGTTACCATCGTTTTTATATAAAGATCGCTCTATCAGATGGAAAATGATAGACAAAGAATTATGGTTTATTTTAAATGATATTTATAAAGCTCTGCGGATTAGCAAAGGTAAAGAACATAAAGAGCTTCTGAATAATGAAAAAACATTTATTGCAATAGCTTCATGGTACGGCGATAAACACTGTAAGGCAATAAATGGAAAGGGATTATCGCATATTTTTTCACTTAAAAAAAATAAAGATATTGAAAAATTTATTGACTGGGTTTTAAATATTGTTTCCCCACAGATATACCAATCAGGAACTTATATCCCAAAAAAAGAAGAAAAATTGATTTATTTATTTGAAAATTAGATCCTTTATCCCAATTAGAGAACACCCCTATTTTTCCGTTCATGCTTAAAGCATGAAAAAACGAAAAAGGGAAATCGCAAAAGTAGGAATTTTCGGAACAAAAGACAATCCGCAGATTGTTACCGAAAACGAATTAAAAGAAATTGCCGAAACATTCCCGGAAATCAAAAAAGCCCCGGTATCGTTATCAGGACATTGGCCTGACGCTTCATCGCCGCGTCTTGGTAATGTTGTAAGCGTCTCTTATGACGAAACAACAAAAACCCTTACAGGTGAGATTGAAGAAGAGGATACACTCGCCGAAGCTGTGGATGCAGGGTACTATCCTGATGTCTCTATCGGAGCGAGGCAGAGAGCAAGCGACAGCAAGATGTATCTGCATCACCTTGCGTATTTGGGCGAAGAGCCTCCCGCCATTAAAGACCTTGTCAAAGAAATCAAAGAAGATTTAAAAATCGCCGCGTCCGACAAAGGTTTAAGCCGACGATTTCCGTCTACATCGGAGAAACAACTGTATCTCTCCGACACGCCGCCAGAAAACCTTTTGGGCGGAAGCCCCAACGAAAATAAAAAGGAATCCACCCCTGCTTCTGAAAGTGTGTCGGAAGTAGGAAGCGGGGAAGATTCCGCAAATCTCACCGGCAAAGCCGGCACAAGCAAGGAGAGTTCTATGACAGAAGCAGAACAAAAAGCTCTGCAAGAAAAGGCTGATAGGCTTGAAGCTGAAAACAAAAAGCTTCAGGACGAAAACAAGCTGGCTCTTTCCGATGCTGAAAAGCAGAAGAAAGAATCAGACTTGGCGCGGCTTAAAACCGCTATGGAAAGCAAGAAGATTCCGAATCCAATCCGCGAAAAGGCTCTGCGCCTTTGCGACGCGCTGGATAACGCGAAAACCATCGAACTTTCCGACACAGAGGCCCCGGAAGGAAAACGCAAAGTTTCCACGGTAGACTGCCTCATCGAGCTTGTCAATTCTTTCACCCCAGCGGTGACAGAAGGGGCAATGAATTTATCAGACGGCGAAAACGCCGCGGCTGCCGATGCGAATCGGGTTAAATTAAGCAACGTTTAAGGAGCGTTCAATGAAAGGTTTATTAAACTTAAACTTATTATTTGCCTCCATGCCTGTAAACGGCGTAACAGCGCAAGGAGAAATCAATACGCGCCGCGCCGCTGATGGAAGACATCCGCCTTTTATCACGACCTTTGAGCTTCCCGCGGAACACGCAGCATGGCCCGAAGGTACTATCATGGTGCAGGCGATGGATAACACCACACCTATACCGGGACAGGCAACCGCTTTGTCTTCATCGGCAACTTCAAATATCATCGGCGTGCTTAACGAGCGAGTCGCGGAAAACGAAACATCAGGCAATGTTATGATCCACGGATCATGCGCTCCTGAAATTCTCAAGTATGTCGGTACATCAGGACCCGTTGATGCAACACCTGGACAAATTGCTGTCCTTCGTCAGCCGGTCGGCATTTACGTGTAACAGGAGGCACGTTCACTTATGTTGGATATTTTAAAGAATTTTTTAAAGATTGAAGCGCTTGTCGGCACTCTTAATAGACTGCCGCCTTTGCGCACATTCATCATGGACCTTATCTATCCGGAATCGGTTCGCTTTAACCATCCCTTTGACAGATTGGTTCATTCGGATCTTGGTCTGCCAACCAAGAATATTCCTTTGGTAACTCGCGGCTCCGTATCATACGCTGTAACGCCTGATCCTACGGAGTTAAAACAGATTGATCCCGCCAATATCGCGCCATCAATTGTTGTCGATGCGTCAGATCTTAACCGTTTAAAAACTCTCGGGTTCGCGCAGCAGCAGCAGTGGATTGAACGAAAGGTTGACGAGCTTCGCAGAATAGCGAGAAAAACAACTGAAGCCATGGCCGTGCAATCAATCACCGGAACGATCGATTATGACGTTCGAAAAGCCGACGGACAAATTGACAAATATAATGTCAAGTTTGGAACTCCAAAAACAGTTACGCTTGACAATATGTGGGACGCAGCCGGTTTAAAAGCCGGTCAGGTTACTGCGGGCGTCGGAAAGATCGTTAAAAGCATGCAGGAAACATCAGACGGTACGGACATCGTTCACCTGATTAATTGGGATGTATATTCCGCGCTTGTTACGATAGCGGCGGCTTTAAACAATCCTGAATTGATTAAGGTTTTTGAAAATTATGTTCAAATTGGAACCGCGAAGTTCCTTGTCTGCGCCGCGCAGTATTACGACTACAAGACAAAAGTCTTTGTAGACGCTGTACCTGCGAAGCATGTTATTTCTGTCGCGAGAGATGACGCGTTCAGCCTTGCTTACTGCGCTCTCGATTCGATTGACGCGAACTTCGCGGCTCTGCCGTTCTACGTGCAGCAGGTTAAGCTGGATGATCCCGAAGGTATCAAACTCATCGGCAAATCAAGACCGATGCCGATACCGAACGTAAACGCGATCAGAAAGACAAAGGTATTGGCATAATCATGGAAGAGCTGGGTATAGATGATATTCCTTGCGTAACACCGCCGGAATTGGAAGCCGTTATGGCGACATTCAATCCTTTAGGGGATCCAATTACGCCTGTGGAAGTTGCGGAAAGGTTATCTGAAAATCTATACAAACAGCTCTCCGATGGATCGGATGATACCGTCTGGGGAGCGATCTCCCGGGCGGTAATCTATATGGGTACTGTCCTTCGCCGTTTAAGCGTGCCTTATAACTTTAATGACAGTGTGGTGCGTGAATGCGTGTTGATACATACGATTTACGAATTGCATATAGCGTTAGGGCATGAGGAAGCCGGGAAAGAGTATCGAATAAAAGCGCGTGACATTATTCGCGCCGCATGGGGAGATTTTCCCGAAGCCGATACTGCGCCGGAAAAAGGAACGGCTGCGGCTGTCGCAAAACCGCTGCCGCGCAAGGGTTTTAAAGACGCATGGCGTTAGAAGCGTTGGACAGGCTTGCTGCGTCTTTAAAACAACCTGCGAAACTTGAAACGATTGGCGCCATGGCAGCGGACATGATACGCGGCAAGATACATAAAGGAGACGGTTTCGCGCCGTTGTCTCCCGCGACTGTAGCGTATCGAGGACCGGGACGGCCTTTGCAGGACACAGGCGGTTTGCGTGATTCAATTACTTTCAAAGTGATTGATGAAAAAACAGTAAGCGTTGGGACAAATAATCCTTATGCTGCTGTACACCATAATGGCAAAGTTATTAATGCCAAAAAAGATTGGCTTTGGATACCCGCCGCGGGAACCAGACAATTACAGCGGCGTTACGGTTACAGTCCGACTGATGTCATTCGAGGGCTTAAAGCCGAAGGTTATTCTGTTTTTCGTATCGGGCGGACAATGGTATTTCGCTCTAAAAAGAAAAAGCGAAGCGAATCTGGGCAGTTGCAATATGTGAACACGGTAATTTATTACCTGAAAAAATCTGTTGAAATACCGGCGCGTCCGTTTTTCTTTTTAAACGATAACGACATGAAGATAATAATGCAGGAGGTTGGAAGTGATCTTGAAAAGTTTTGAAGTTTTAGAAATGTTCGCAAAACAGCTTGAACGCAATGTAAGTGGTACAAGCAGCTTTAAAACAAAAGTTGTGATTACACCATCCTCTATCGATGAAGCAGGTGTCATTATAAAATTAAGCCTTCTTAAAACATTTATACCTGATGTTGTCCCCGCGGCAAAGAGAAGCAGAACACTTCATGTGCGCGTAACCGTTAAAGGCAGAGCGGAAAGCATGACAGGTCTTAAACAGGCAACCGAAGCCATTGAAGCGCTTGATGATTTTTTAATCGAAGGCGCGAGTCTTAGGCTCGAAAAAACCGAGGATTGGGGTCCTGTGAAAATTCCAAACAGCCGCATTACACAGCAAATAAGCGAAGAAGACAGTTTTATAGACAGCCCTGATTCTATCGCTGTACAGGATGTGCAGGATGATCGAATCGTAATAATAACAATCCCAAATCAAACAGGAGACGATTAATGAGTGTACAAATAACAAAGTACGAGACCAAAAACGGAAAAACCAGAAAGGTCAAAAACGGTAAAAGCGGAGCGGCAGCAGGCACTGGCGCGGACGGTAAGAACCAGCCACCCGGAAACCCCGGTAACAAATAAAGGAGCGTAAGTATGGACAATAAAAATCAAAAAGTGCTTATCGGCGATGACAGCATGATCTTCACCGGAGATCCAAGCGATACTGAATTTTCAGGCGACGGTGTAAAAACCATTGCCGAATTGGTAGCGGTTGAAAAACTTGAAAAAACCGCAAACCATTATATGTGTATTATCACAGCTGCCGCGGACGAAGACTCAATTTTCCCGGGAGGGCTTGCTGTCGGAAAGTTATACCCCGCTTCAGGCGCCGAAGTGCCGGAAACAGGTGATAAATTCCAAATACTTAAACTTAGCCATGTGGCTGACGCAAGCAGTTGGAGTTTATCCATTACCCAGGGCGAAATTGACGTTACGCGTCTTAATGACAAATTTCGCAAATACCGCCTTGGCAAAAAAGACGCGCAGCTCTCGTTATCATCAATATTTACAGTCGGCGAATCCGATCAGGTCGGCGGCGCGATAAACCGCAGTATGCAGCTTGTCATAAAGAAGAAAGACGGCACTTTCATTGTCAGTGATGAAGCGAATCGTTCGCTTTTCATTCTTGGCTTTGTAAACCGCGCTGCCATGCCGGAAGAGTCGGATGATTTTGTTTTTGCGAACATCTATCTGTACAATGTAAGGCTTGGCGGGCAGTCAGGCAGCGCCCAGTCTTATGACGCGTCAGGAAGGCTCACAGGAATGGATCCTGTGTTTTATTCACTCGAAGCGCAGGAAGCGTAAGGGGTAAATATGAAATTTCCAATAAGCAAGGAAGGTGTATTTACACCTAACTTTAATAAAAACAAGGAACTGCCAGTAACCGATCAGATTAACGTTCGCTACCGGCAGCCGACACTTGCTATTAAAAACCGCTGCCGCAGTAAACCAAATGCGAAAGCTCTGACGGGAGCGGATGGACGCGTCACCGGAATGGAGATAACCATAGAAAAGGATGAGCTTGCGACATTAAAGGAAATGCTGATCGCGATTTCCAACTGTTCGTATGGCGAAGGTGACAGCGCTGAAACAAAAATAATAAGTGCGCAAAATCTTATTGACGCGCCGGTTGTTTTTGAGCCGCTTTTAAAAGAGATCGTCAAAGAGTTTGACCGTATTCTTGATGAATCAAGCATTGATGAAAAAAACTGAAAATTGCTTACCGGATATACCGCGCCGGTAAGCATAACGCAAATCTGCGTCCGGGGCGCGACCCGCTCTGGAATACGCAGGTTAAAGACGATCGCGGTGATGATGTATTTATTTCATTAAGCAAAGCAGCATCATACATCAACGAGGAATTTTACGCTGCGTTTAATGTTTTCTGCATGTGCGAAAACCTTGGATGCCTTCCGTTTGCCGGCGGATGGGCGGAACAGCCCGCATGGATTATACAGGCTCTGTCTGTTATAAAAGTCGAACGATGGAAAGTAGACGATGAAGAACGTAAAGCAAAACAGCAAGAAATAGAGGATCAAAAGAAGTATGTCAGATAAAACCCTTGAGTTACAGATAAGAATCGCAGCGGAAGAAGCTGCGCGTATTATTTCCGCGCTCAAGGGTGATGTTAAAGCTCTCGCGGATGAATCAGGAAAATATGCGCAAAGCGACGGCGCAGCGCTTAACAGGACGTTAAAGGAGACGGAAACAGCGGCAAAGGATACTGCGAGAAGCATCAACGATATCTTCAAAGCTATTGGAAACTTGGCAGAAGTCGCTATCGCCATGAAAGCGTTATCAGCTATAAAAGACATGGGAGCCTTCGCGCTTCAAACAGCCGACAATTTTCAAACTGCGAGAAATCAATTTGGTATTTTATTACAGGACATGGAAGCAGGCGCAGGATTATTTAACGAGATTAAAGCATTCGGCGATGTTACTCCTTTTGATCTTGACACTTTGACACAGGCAACGAATGTATTAGTATCCGCTAAAGTTCCGCTTCAGGATTTGCAGAGTCAATTAACAAAATTCGGCGATTTATCCCAAGGAAATACTCAAAGATTTACAAGTTACATTAACGCGTTTTCCCAGGCAGCGGCTAAAGGCAAAGCCGATATGCAGGTATTAAATACATATCTTAACCAGGGTGTGCCGATTCTTGATGCGCTTGCGAAAAATTTCGGCGTAACGACTGCGGAGATCATGAAAATGTCCAGCGAAGGAAAAATAAGCTTCGCGGAATTTTCAAAAGCGTTAGACGATCTCACAGCAGCCGGCGGGCAGTATTTCGGCGGCATGGAGCTGGCATCTAAAAGCCTTGCAGCCATGCAGGAAGGGTTATCAGAAGCGGTTAATACGTTAGCTGCATCATTTGGCGAAATGTTAATGCCCGCGGCTATTGCGGTAGTACAAGCTTTGACAGATATAACAAACGCGATTAATGAAAGTCCGATATTGAAAGGCTTACTTACAGGCGCTATTATCGCGCTTACAGGATATCTTGCGGCAATGGCTGTAAAGGCAGGTATCGCTTTTGCGGCGCAGATGAGTTTAAACTTAGCTATTGGCGCTTTGAACCCTGTGGTGCTTGCTTCAACCATCGCTGTAGCAGGAATAGCAGCAGGATATACAATTATGTCAGCTAATGCGCAAAAAGCTGCCCGTGATGCTGAAAATCTAGCAATAGCTCAAAAAAAACAAAATGAAGTAATTGAAGAAACGGCGGAACTCCAGAAGAAATTAAGCGATCAAAAAATAAAAGATATGGTTTCTTCAGGAATAGAAGAACTTCAAAGAGAGCAAGGAAAATTACGCGACATTATAAAAGAGATAGGTTTTATTGAAGAAGAAATAAAAATGCCTGGCATCAAATCTAATATTGATGAATTAAACGCTGTTTTGGAAGAATATATTAATCATCGCGACACTCTGATAGAAAGAATATTTGCACAGCAGACTGAATTAAATAAAGCGCTTGCCTTTACGGGAAAAGGTATAAATCTTAACGGAGATGTAATTGATATACCCGTTAAGGTATCAATTGATATGGATGGAGTACAAGTACCCGCGGAGCTTGAAAAAACAAAAAAGAGCTGGCAGGAATGGTTTGGTGAAATCACAAAAATAGATACTTCTTTATTTGGTGACAGCGGAGCGAAGGCTGCGAAGTTATACATCGGAGAGTTTGAAAGAACCTTTACAGCGAAATCAACTATTGCTAAAGTTCTTGGAGAACAGCTTGACGTCGCAGGTATATTAAGAAAACGCCAGTCTGAAGTTCAAAACGCGCTTGTAGAACTTTTTTCAATAAATCCAGAACAAATCAATCAGCCTTTCTCTTTAATGGATAATGCCATCAAGGAACTTATAACAGAGTATCAAAAGCTTGGAGAGGAAGCAAAAAAACTTGAAGACAGTTTAACAATAACAAGCACGTTGGAAAAATTAAGCTTGGAATTACAGAATGTTGGGAAAGACCAATATGATTTTGCGCTTGCTGCGCTGGCTGCGGCTAATGCTACAGAAGAGAAAATAAAACAAGCTGAAAAAATAATTGAAACATTACGTGGCGCCGACATAGATCCCCTTACCTCTAAACTTGATAAAGTGCGTGAGTCTGTAAAGAACTGGCAGGAAGAACTTTCAAACAGTATTTTTGAAGCGCTTATGGACCTTAAAATGTTCAGCGAACAAACAGCTGTTATTTTAACTGATTTGTCCGTGCAGTTAATTGAACTTTCCGCATCTGCCGCGCTTTCAGGTTTTGAAGAATTAGGACGCTCTTTGGGGTTAGCGGAGGAAGGCGCTAATCATTTATTAAATGCTTTAGCGCAGATGGCTCATCAGATATTAAGACAACTCCCAATGATGTATCTGCAAGCAGGGCTTCAGTTAATTGCAAATGGAATGTGGCCGTTAGGGTTAGGTTTTATTGCCGCTGCGGGAACAAGTGCGGTTATTTCCGGTTTTGTTGACGGTACGATAAGTAAAGCCTCTCAACATGCACATGGAAGCGCATTTGACGAATATGGAAATGTTGCTCGGGCATATGCCGCAGGCGGTGCTTTTACAAATCAAATTGTCAGCGCTCCGACTTTTTTCAGATACGGCGGCGGTTTTGAGCGCGGTCTGATGGGTGAAGCCGGACCTGAAGCTATTATGCCGCTTACCCGAATGCCTAACGGCGATCTGGGTGTTCAAACTGGCGGAACTGGCGCCAAGGTTATTGTAAATATAATAAACAATTCCGGGGCTGAAGTAAGTAAGGAAGAAAATGTTGGCGCTGACGGCAGTGAACAGATTGACGTAATTATCGGCGACGCTTTTAACAGGCACATAGCATCAGGAAAAGCAGACCGAATAATGGCAGGACGTTACGGAACACGCCCTGTAGGAGTATAAGATGGCAAGTATATACTGGCCTGAATCATTGCCGGCGGATTTTCTTGCAGAAGGACTGTCAATTCAGCCGCAGAGTAACGTTATACGCACTAAGATGGACGCAGGTCCTCAAAAAGCACGGCGCCGTTACACAGCAAGAACAGTAAATTTTTCCGGAAAACAAAGATTTGATAACGTGGAATTAACTATTTTTAAACGGTTTTATAATACCGTTCTTGCGGACGGAGTACTGCGATTTAATTATAAAGACCCGCTTACAAACCAATTGGCAGAGTTCCGCTTTACAGAAGATTACACCTGTGCTGAAATAGGCGGATTGTGGGAAGTAACTTTGCCTCTGGAGCGTCTGTCATGAGCCGAATATCACAAACAGCAACGGCCGCAGTTCTCGCGCCGGAAACGGAAAAAGTATTTCTGCATCTATTAACAATAGAAGTAACAGAGGGTGCCGTTTTACGGTTTGCGGATAATAATCAGAATGTCACTTCACGCGGAAATGTGTATTATGCGGCGGGTTTTACAATTATCCTGCCGGAACAAACGGAAAACGCTCCGCGTCCGTGCCGCCTTGCAATCGACAATACAGACCTTTCAATTTATCAAACTATAAAACAGGCAGCCGGAAAAGAAGTAATGGTAACGGTATGCGTTGTTGTTTCTGACACTCCTGACATATACGAGAGAGGACCTTTGAAATACAAATTACGAAACGTCAGGGCAACAAAAGAAACCATTTCAGGGGAAGTTCACGACTTTTATCTTTCCGATCGCAGGTTTCCAAAAGACACATATACGCCTGAAGATTTTGAGGGGATGTTCTTTTGATCTACAAATGGGTAAAAAAATATATCGGTATCCCGTTTGTTTCAAACGGCAGGACGCTGGAAGGCTGCGACTGCTACGGGCTTATAAGGCTTGTTTTGCATAACGAATACGGAATTGAATTACCGCAGCTGTCAAACGATTATTCAAACGCTCTGAACATCAAGGAAACTTCAAGGCTTTTTAAGGAAAACCTTCCCGTATTAACAGTAGAAAAAATACAGTCTCCGGAAGAAAAAGCGCTTATCGTAATTACAGAACAAGGATATCCGGCTCATGTCGGTATTGCCGCAGGCGGCGGTTTTATACTCCACACAGGAATGAAAACAGGATGCGTATGCCAGAGGGCGGCGCATCCTGGCTTAAAAGGCCGCATAGAGGGGTATTACCGTGTCTGTTAAAGTAATCGCCGAACTTAACCCGTTTAGTACAAAACGTACGGTAATTGAAGTTAATCCCTGTACAATCAAGGAAATAATAACAGAGATCAATAAAGGATTTCCTGTCGAACAGGCAAGGGTGTCGCGTAACGGAGAAATAGTTACAGACTTTTTAACCGAAGCTAAAGACGGCGACACCCTGTGGATTAAATATGTGCCGTACGGCACCCCGCAGCAGACAGGGGTCGGTATGAAGATCGGCGGCTGGGCTTTGACGATAGCAGGAATTGCTCTCGTTGCGGCGCTTGGCTGGACAGGTATCGGCGGAATGGCCGGTTTTGCGTTAATCGGATCAGGAATCTCCCTGGCTCTCGGCGGCACGGTTCTTATGAATATCAGTATTCCCAAGCTCAAAGACCGCGAAAAACCGGAACACGATCCTTCAATCCGCGGCGGCAGAAACCAGCCGCGTCCGCACGGGAGAATCCCTGTGCTTTTTGGACGGCACCTGATTTTCCCGGATACAGCAGCGAATCCGTACACGCAAATCATTGACGGCAAACAGTATTATACCCAGCTTTTTTGCGGCGGTTATAAAGATTATGTGATTGACTTTAACAGCTTCAGGTTAGGCGACACTCCGCTAATAGATCTGTCGCAGACTAAAAAAATTGAATCTATACTTGCAGGAAACGACCCTGTTATCAGGCTGGAAATAATGCAGAACGGGGAAAGATCGGGTATCTACCCTTCATGTGTTCATGAAGATGCGCTGAACAGTCCGCTAGTAAATAAAACGGACGAAAATCTTTCCGGTGAATTTATACGGACGACTCCCGATAAAACAGACGCTATCAATGTCGATATATTTTTCTTTAACGGTATCGGAAAGTATAATAAAAACGGGGATTTGGTAAAAACAACGGTTCATGTACAAGCGGAATATAAAAAAGAAAACGAACCTGATTCTGCATATAAATTATTAGGGTATTTTAACAATGGTTCTGCAAATACAATAACCGCTGCGGAGCTTAAGACAAAAAGATTCCAGATTACAAAGTCCGGTTTAACTCCCGGGAGGTACACAGTCAGGCTGACGCGCGTTACAGAAGATTCAAAAGATTCAAATATAATAGATCAGGTGCATGCCGGATCTATTAGGTCGATAAAATCAGTCCGCCCGATCCGCCATGAGCGTCAGAAAGATTTAACCGTTATCGCCATGCGCGTTATGGCAACAGGACGCCTAAACGGGGTTGTTGACAGGCTAAATTATGTTGCGGTTTCCAAAGTCCCGGTTTACGCGGGAAATGGAACAGGAGAAAACTACTGGCTTTCTTCCGCACAAACCCGAAATCCGGCGGCAATGCTTCTTTACGCGTTAAAAGGGCGAGCTTCACAGCAGCCTGTTGATTCAGAGGACATCGACTGGTCGTCGTTGGAAGTTTTTTATTCATGGTGTGAAGAACACAACTATACGTGTAACGCTTATCTTTCGGAAGCCGTAACAATATCTGAAATCATGAAGATGATCGGCAGTACCGCCAGAGCCGACGTTCTGCGGATAGATTCCAGGATCGGCGTTGTACAAGATATCGAAAGAGATTCTCCTGTACAGCTTTTTACGCCGAAAAACACTACCGCTTACAGCGTTACGATGTTCAACGCGGACGTACCTGATTCGATATCGATACGCTATGTTGATGAAGACGCAGGGTACGCTCAAAATGAATTATCAATTTTCAATACGTCTGACGGAAATAAAATAAAAGAGTCCGATTCTGTTCAAAAACTTGATCTGTGGGGCGTAACAAATTCAGTTCAAGCCAGGCGTCTTGGAATGTATAATTACGCCTGTATTAAAAACAGACCGTTTGTACACACAATAGAAGTTGATATTGAATACCTCCTTTGCAACAAGGGCGATTGGATTCAATACGCAGGAGACATTGCGCTTACAGGTTCGGTGCAGGGCAGGATTATAGAACCGCTGTTGTCCGAAGGAAGATGTATTGGTATCCGCATTGACGAGCCTGTTGATATGGAACCGGGCAAACAATATTCGGTGCGGCTTAGAAAACAAAACGGAGCAATACTTTTAAAGGAAATTGTATTAGTAAATAAACCAAATGACGTTTATTTTGCAGAGCCTTTTGAGACCGGTAATACCCCTAATGCAGGCGACGTGTACGCGTTTGGTATCCGCGGACAGGAAGTTTTGGATCTTGTAATCACAGACATTCAGCCGGGACAGAATCTTTGCGCTGTTCTCACATGTGCGGAATACAGCCCCGCTATATTCGGCGTTGACAATCCGGACTTTGTTTTGCCGGAATTTGAAAATAAAATTACTCCGGTTTCAGGCGCAGTTGATTCAGGTGAGGTAAACCCAAACCGTTGGAGGGTGTTTACTACATACCATGATGATGATAAGGAACCGCCAGGACCGGAAGGCGGAGGGCAAAACTCAGGCTGGCATTACGCGCAAACGCTCCGTTCTGTCTGGCAGTCAAGCAAGACGTCAGAAACCGTCGATCAGGGCGAATGGGGTCCGCCTGTTAGAATCAGAAACACCAGGGACAATACAGACGTTGTTCCGGTTTATTTAAAGCTTACTCCGCAAAGCAGAATTCTCGATTGTGACGGCGACGGAAACGTCCTTGCCGGGCTTTTACCTTTTACAGCCGAAGCGAGGTTGTTCCGCTGGAACGCCGCTATTCCTGTTCAATCCGGCATTATTAGGTATCCCGGCACAAGCGGAAATCTATTTGACCCCATGCCGGACGGTTTTTATCCGGCAGCAGCGGATATTACGTATTCGCTTCTTGATGCGCCGCAGGGCGTTTCAATAAATGATAACGGGTTAATTACAATTGACGCAAATACGAAACTTGCGGATGAAAACAGTATCATCGTGCAAGCGCAGTATAAAGACGAAATTTATTCCGCTGTTTTGTTCATAAGTAAGGATACGCGCCGCACTCCTGCGCGTTATTTGGGAACAATCAATACGCTGCCTGTAACTCCTGATGTTGTTATTTTAAAAGGACCTGTACAGGGTCAGGTGCGCGCGCGGCAAGGCGATTATGTACTTGCGGTCGCCAATGGTTACAACTGGAAAGCCGGCGGAGTCTATCAGTGGACGGGAACGGCATGGGAATACCGCGAACCGTTAAATAACACCGATCTTTATATGCGCTGTTTTAATGACGGACTTGACGTGCCTGAACTTACGCAGGAGATGGGATGGTTCGGCGCCCTCTTCGCTCAACTGCTTGTTACCCAAAAAGCGTTCATCGAGGAATTACAAGCCCAGTTAATACAGGTTAAAGGAGCAATTTTCGGCGGAGAAAGATTTACAATAAATACGCAAGGAGAGTTAGTTGATAACGATCCTTCCGGAAGTAATAAGTTAACTGGTTTCAAACTGGGTTCAAACGGTAAATTTTTCGCGGCAGACGGTGATTTTCGCGGGCACATAATAGCGAACAGCGGCGTATTTGACAATGTAACGATAGGAAGCGGAGCTGTGTCAAGGGGAAGAATCTCTGTAGGTAATCTTATTGTTGATTATGATCCAAATTCAATGAGACGGTTTCCTGCTTCGGGTACTTATCCTACAGGTACATCTGTTGATAGCATTAGAAGTGCGGTTGCTGGTTGGCTGGGAATATCATTAACCGCAGCATTTACAATAAATGTTGATGACGGAATGTATAATAATGAGAGAATATATCAAATAGAATTTCGGCTTTTTATAGGTATGTCTTTTGTTAATAGAATTAAAACAAAAGAGAATACTTATGTTATAGTTTCATCAACAGAATATCCATTATGGTTTCAACTTGGAACAGGTGATTTAAAAATGAGATTCGTAAATCTGCCGTTAAACGTAGGGGCAGCATCAGCAGCAGGGACGGCTTGGAGACAAGACGCAGGCGGCGGCAACTCATACGTTATGGTTAAAAATTAAATATTTTTTCAATCGGTATTATATAAAAAACCATTAATCAGATATTTTCTTAAATGTCATGGTAGCGGGATTGGAAAGCATTAACAAATCGTCTTTAAATTCGTATTGACAAATATAACCATTAGGCCATCCGATCAACATGCTTTCTGTTGAGAGTTCTTTATCTAATATAACGGTAATATGTGTATCATCATAAGTATAAGTACCAGTCCATGAAATATCGTTTACATAACCTAAACCTTGAACATAACCAGTTGCGATTGTATCCGTGTAGACAAAACGCACGTTGCTATCGTTCACTTTCTCCCATGTGCCAATAAACGGATTAACTTCTTCAGGTTCTTCACAGCTCATAACTAAAAGTGTACAAAATAAAACAAGTATTGACAATAATTTTTTCATAAGCTGTCTCCTAAATCAATTACCTAACATTGTTATAGATTAATAATTTGTAAAAAAAATCATATTTAAATTATATTCCTGTTTTCTTTTTTAAACAACACTTTAACTCCTTTAGGGTAGCCGCAGTTTCCGTATGGTAACATAGTTTTATGGCATATAAAAAAACAGAATGGAAAGCCCGGAGAGGGACTAACTTAAATAAATTCAGAAAAACTGAAGAGACAGACGAATATGTAATCCTTGAAAATGTGCCGGATGTTATAACCGAATCCGGAACTCCTTTTTCACCGGAAAATATGAATAATATTGAACAAGGGATATTTGAAGCGCACGAGGCAATCAGCGGTGTTGATGTTTCCGGAAAAGCCGACCGGGTGTCAGGAGCGGTAAACGGTAATTTCGCGGCTCTAAATGCGCAGGGAAATTTATCAGACAGCGGAAAGAAAGCCGCTGATTTTCAGCCTGCCGGAAGTTATGCGCCTGCCAACGCTTCACTGGCAGCGACCACAAATACAGATACTACTACTTCCACACTTGCGGTATCGTCAGCCGCTTTGGGAACTGTCCTTCAAACGATCTGGAATAAAATCAGGTCTGTAGTAAACCAAATGGATACTATTGCAAGTGGAGGTGGTTCTGGAGGCAATAATACTAAATCGACCACTTTAGTAATCGGGACTTCCACAGCAGGACATACTGCCGCGGAAGTTGATTTTCTTTGTACAGGAACAAACGATCAAAATGTAATCAATAACGCCATTAATGCACTCCCGGAAGGAGGTGGAAAAATAATTATCAGGGAGGGAAATTATAACACAACCGCAACATGCACTATATCAAACCGTAAAAATATTACAATAGAGGGAATGGGTATGGAAGCGACACATATTACTGGCTGGTTTACATTAAATAATTGTTCAAATATTACGTTCTCTAAAATTACACTCACACGAACAGTCTCTGGATTTATTGGATTATTTTATATTCAAAATACAGTCAATCATCTTAAAATTATAGATTGTATACTCCGTCCAAAAAATACTATAGCGTCCGTATATTCAGGGGAATGTTTTATATTAGGGAATAATTCTGTATTTAATGGGGACTATTTTTCTATTATTCGTTGTAGGATAGAATTTTATTCTTTAGGATATGCAATTACATTTTATAATGGAAGAATTTTGCATAGTCTGTTGAAAGACAGCTATATAACATTGATAAATGAATCTAATCAACTAACAGGAAATCAGCCAGGTAATTTAGTCATATCAGCAGAAAAGGGACATATAACAACCGGATGCATTATGACTTTCCCATTAGGCAAGCCAGCAAATGTTTCTATATTTAATACAAACAATTTATATAACATAAATAATTTAATTGTTAATAATGATTTTTCAGACAGTGCAATTCCTATTACATCGAAAAAAGGAAGTCTCATCACAATTGAAGCGTTTGGTACAAATAGTGCTATGGGTTTTAATTTATAATTTATACAAAATAATTTATCGAAAGTAATATTAAATGGTGGTTCCGCATATACACAAAATGGAACGACTGCTGCTACACTTCCCGGAACTCCAACTACAGCGGAAGTATTAGGAACAGGTGGCATAGCGGGATTTAATATTGTTTAAGAACTTTTTGCACGCTAATAACCGGAAAAACACGGTAAAACAAGCGTAAAAATTGTATTTTTGCCAAACTAATTCAGAATATTTGCCAAATTGTTTGCGCGGTTACAATCCGCAAAACAAATGGACAGTTGCGTACTGCGCAATTTGTACTTTTTAAAATACTCAAAAGGGGTTTTCAATGAAACACTTGTTTAAATTTATCGGGATTATTGCGCTTGCTGCGGTAATCGGATTAACAATGATCGCCTGCAACAACGGCTTGGGCGGAGGAGGAGGTTCTGTCGGCGGAAGCACAGAAAGCGCTGGAGGTAGTTCTGGAGGAAGCAGCTCTGGTGGCGGCGGATCCGGAGGTGGCGGATCTGGTGGTGTCGGAGGTAGTTCTGGCGGCAGCGGAGGCAGCTCCGCTAACCTGGATTTGATATTTTCAAGCATAGTAGACAGCAAACCTCTGGAAGTTATAATCAGCCGAAGCGCCATAACCAACCGGAGCGCTATCTCAGGGTCTGCAGTTATATTACCGCAGGCAGGAGATTACTATAAGATAATCCACGGAAATACCGTTATCTCCGAGGGTAAAATAACCAAATTAGAAAACGGGGTGATTACCTTTAAGCCTTCCGAAAATTCCAGCGGACCTAAGGAAGAATTTTCAGGGACTATAAACCCGGGCGGAGTTGTTACAGCCGAGGCGCTGCAAAACGGCGGGAAGCTGGTAATTGATTCAATGCCGAAAGAAGGAGGCGGTACTATAAATATTGAAGCGGACGGCTCAACCTCCGGTCTTGCCTTTAAGCTGATAAAAAACAATACCGAATATGAAGTTTCAGCAGGCACTGTAACATCCGGCGCGGTAGTAATCCCCGCGGTATACAACGGGAAACCTGTTACTGCGGTAGCGACGGCTGTTGGGAGAGGAGGGGAGGAGGAATGGTATGAAGGTAGCTTTGCCCACACAGCAATAGCCAGCGTAACCATCCCCAATAGCGTTACTTCTATTGGCGATGTTGCGTTCGTTGACTGCAATAACCTTACAAGCGTAACCATCCCCGATAGCGTTACTTCTATCGGCAATGGTGCGTTCGCTCGCTGTACCAGCCTTACAAGCGTAACCATACCTGATAGCGTTACTTCTATCGGCAATCAGGTGTTCACTAACTGCGATAGCCTTACAAGCGTAACTTTCAGTGCTGGCAGCCAGTTAAAAACTATCGGCTTTAATGCGTTCGCTAATTGCAATAACCTTACAAGCGTAACTTTCAGTGCCGGCAGCCAGGTAAAAACTATCGGCGATAGTATGTTCGCTCGCTGTACAAGCCTTACAAGCGTAACCATCCCCGATAGTGTTACTTCTATCGGCAATCATGTGTTCATTAACTGCGATAGCCTTACAAGCGTAACTTTCAGTGCCGGTAGCCAGTTAAAAACTATCGGCACTGGTGCGTTCGTTGACTGCAATAACCTTACAAGCGTAACCATCCCCGATAGCGTTACTTCTATCGGCGTTAGTGCGTTCGTTCGCTGTACCAGCCTTACAAGCGTAACTTTCAGTACCGGCAGCCAGTTAAATACTATCGGCGATTTTGCGTTCGCTGACTGCAATAACCTTACAAGCGTAACCATCCCCGATAGTGTTACTTCTATCGGCAATCAGGTGTTCATTAACTGCGATAGCCTTACAAGCGTAACTTTCAGTGCCGGCAGCCAGTTAAAAACTATCGGCGATTTTGCGTTCGCTGGTCTCAATAACCTTACAAGTGTAACCATCCCCGATAGCGTTTCTTCTATCGGCCTAAATGCGTTTTATAGCTGCACCAGCCTTACAAACATTAATGTAAACGCAAGTAATCTGTATTATTCAAACGATATTTTAGGTATTTTATACAATAAAAATAAGACAGAGCTTATACAGGCGCCAGGAGCTATTAGCGGAAGTGTAATAATCCTTAGCAGCGTTACTTCTATCGGCAATGGTGCGTTCGCTAGCTGTACCAGCCTTACAAGCGTAACCATACCTGATAGCGTTACTTCTATCGGCACTAGTGCGTTCGCTCGCTGTACCAGCCTTACAAGCGTAACTTTTAATGCAACAACTCCACCTAATACAACAATTCCACTACCTGGGCTTGGTTATGTATTTACCCCATTCGATCTAATCCACGCAAGCTTGCAAATAAAGGTTCCTGCAGCTAGCGTTGGTGCGTACAAAGTAGCAGCGGGTTTAAGTGAAATCGCAAACAGGATTGTAGCAATGTAGGTGTTTGGGGATTTAACCACTGCCATTTGGGATGCCGCTGCTGTCATTTTGGCTGCATCCCAAGTTTTTTTAAACATGTATCACCATTGAGAATATGTACCAAGCTTCTGGAGCGAGTATAAATTTGCAATTATTCCTTAAATTTGGTGTCAGGCTCCTTTTTATTAAAATTAAAATGCCGATATTAACGCTATGGAAAAGAGATATTTTATTTTGATATTAATACTGGTGACAGTGATCATACCGGCGTATTTAAACGCTCAAAGCACAAATGTATTCATGCAGGAAGGTATTGCTTCATGGTACGGAAAGGAATTTGAAGGGCGTCCGACTGCATCAGGAGAACTATTTGATCCTTCGCAGTTAACAGCTGCGCATCCCAATCTGCCTTTTGGAACGATGGTCGTTGTTACAAATCAGCATAACAATAAAAAAGTGACAGTCAGAATAAATGATCGCGGACCTTTTGTCAGCGCAAGAATTATCGATGTATCAAGAGCGGCTGCTGAAAAACTTGATATGATAGTAACAGGCACAGCTCCTGTTGCTGTAGAAAGCATTGACAGAATTGTCATAACGCAGCCTGCCGTAAATCAATCTTACAAGGATCAATCAAATATAAGACAGCCGTTAGCTGAAAGCGCAATCCCGGCTTCCGTTATAACCGTAAATCTTTCACAGCCTGTTGTTACAAAGTTTACTCCGGAAATCAGCATTATTCCTGAAAGAAAATACCGGCTGCAGATCGGGTCTTATAAGGTTGCCAAAAACGCAATTAATGTATTTGAAAAACTAAAAAGTACAGGTTTGAACCCGGCGTATGAGCGGTTCATCAACAGCGACAGCAGCGAATATTTCCGTGTTGTTCTGGCTGGTATCAGCGGATTTGATATAAATTTAACCGCAGAAAAACTTGGAGCGGCGGGTTTCAGGGAAGCGTTGATTCGGGAAGAGAATTAAGAGTAGAATGGATAAAACCAGATCACAACGAACCTTCGATATAGTTTAGTTTCGGAACATTTTCGGTTTTTTCTTCTTTAAAAAATGAACAAACGTGTACTGCGCTCTGATATTCTTCTTCTCGTTACTGCGGCTATATGGGGTTTTGGTTTTGTCGCCCAGCGTTCCGGAATGGAACACATCGGACCTTTTGGTTTTAACGGCGTCCGTTTTATTTTGGGAAGCCTTTTTCTTCTCCCCTTTATTTTTATAAATCGAAACCGATTGTCATCAATAAAAACATCATCGGCTAATTTGTTGCCGGCTTCTTTAGCTGTGGGAAGCTGTCTCTTTATCGCGGTCAGTCTTCAGCAGATTGGAATTATTTTTACTACTGCCGGGAATGCCGGTTTTATTACAGGTTTTTATGTTGTGCTAACTCCGATTTTTGGAATCCTGCTTGGAAGAAAAACAGGCATTGCGACATGGACAGGTTCTATTCTTACACTTCTTGGTCTTTATTTTATCAGCGTTGCGGGTCAGCCTTCAATTAATCCCGGCGATATAATCGTTATCATCAGCGCGTTTTTCTGGGCGGCTCACGTGCTTCTTATCGACAGGTTAATGCAGGGAAAGCCAGAAACCCCTGTTGACGCTGTCGAACTTTCTTTCGGGCAGTTTGCGGTATGCGGTGTATTTTCACTGTTGTGCGCGTTTACTATTGAACCTGTTTTCGGCGCTCTAATTAGACATATCGATCCTTTTCTCTTAAGCTCTGGTCTTTTTGGGTGGCTGCCTTTTCCTGATCTTGTTTCATCCGTAAAATCCGGAGCTGTTTCGTTTCCTGTACAGGCGCTTGTTCCCGTCCTTTACGGCGGTCTTTGCTCGGTAGGAATTGCGTACACCCTGCAGGTTATTGCGCAGCGCGACGCTCCGCCTGCGCATGCGACCATCATTCTTTGTTTTGAAGGCTGTTTTGCCGCTCTTGGCGGGGTGCTTCTGCTTGGCGAAAAAACGGGAATGTGGACTTTCTTCGGTTTTATCTTTATGCTGACCGGCATGATCTCTACTCAATGGGAAGTTATTGCAAGAGGACAAGGGAAAAAAGACGAAACATTGAGCTGAATGTTTTTCAGACAACTTCAGGTTTTTTTAAAGATCATGAAAATGGCATAGAAATTAGATGCAATTTAACATAATTTACATGATAATGGTATATGCCGGAGGATGATGTTATGGATACCGAAGCTGGTTTGATAGAAAGAATAAAAGAGCTTGAACGCAGCAAAAAAATGTCGGAAGCTCTCAATAAAACAGCCGCAATTTTTCTTTCAAATACCGCTGAAGAATTTAATAAAATTATGTCCGACGGTATGGGTCTCATTGCGGACGTTGCGAATTTGGACAGACTTAATATTTGGCGTAACGAATCAAAATCTGACGGACTTTATACATCGCAAATTTACCGCTGGGACAGGGAGGAAGGCGGATTTACGCCTCCCGCCGCCGATTTAGAAGATATACCTTATTCCAAATATTTTCCCGGATGGGAAAAAATTCTTCCAGCCGGTCAGATAATAAACGGTCCTGTCAACACTCTGCCGGAAGGAGAGCTTTTAGGTTCCCGAGGCTCTGTGTCTGTATTGATTACGCCGATTTTTATAAAAAATAATTTTTGGGGGTTCGTTATTTTCAGCGATACCCATAAGGAATATTACTTTAGCGATGAATCCGTCGAAATGCTTCGTTCCGCCGCATTCCTGTTCGCAAACGCCATTACACGCGCCGAGATGGAACGCGAGTTAACTGAAGCGCATGAATTTTATCAGGCTGTAATTAAATTTGCGCCGATTGGTCTTACAATCTTTGATGATAATATAAATGTTATTGATTGTAACGAAGAGATATTAAAAATATGCGGTACCGTTAAGCAGGACTACATTGATAATTTCTATTCATTTTCGCCGAAGAATCAAGCTGATGGAGAAGACACCGTTTTAAAAACCCAGAAAATATTGAAACATCTGATTGAGACGGGTGAGAATGTTGCCGCCGAATGGCTTCATAAAACAAAAGACGGCGAGGTTATACCATGTGAAACTACGGTGACGTCCATAGAAAGGGACGGCAAATACACCATACTGGCGTTTACCTATGATCTCAGAAACATAAAAAGAATGGAAAAAGAGATCAACAGAACGGCAAAGATTAATCAGGCTATATTGGATTCCATGCCTGTTGGTATGGCAATCTTTACCGGTAATCCTCCGGTGATTACTGACTGTAACATTGAACTTACAAAGATGTTCAATGCGCCAAAGAATCATATTATCGAACATTACTTTGATGATTTTTCTCCTGTATATCTTCCGGACGGGCGGCATGCAATGACAGAAGCCGCCGATATTATTAATCGCGTAACACACGGCGAATCGGTAAGGGTTGAGTGGCCGCACCAAACAATAAACGGAGAGAGCGTGCCGTGCGACCTTATGCAGACATGCGTCAAGGTCGGAGAAGAGTCTATTATACTGGCTTTCCTTTACGATCTTCGAAACATAAAAAAAATGCAAAAGGAAATTAACAGAGCGGCGCGAATCAATCAGGCTATTGTTGATAATCTGCCGATAGGTTTGGCTTTTTTTGACGGAACTCCGAGAGTTACCGGAATAAATGACAAACTGGCTGAAATGTTTAACGCTCCAAAACATCATATACTGGATCGCTACTATGAAGATTTTTCACCTGTATTTCAGCCGGATGGAAGTCCCTCTATGGAGGCAGCTTATAATAATACAAACCGCGCGATAAACGGCGATAAAATCAGATTTGAATGGCTCCATCAAACAGTTTCCGGAGAACATGTGCCGTGCGATATTACGCTTACGCGCGTTAAAGATGAAGATGAATTTATCGGAATTGGTTTTTTATACGATTTGCGCGATATTAAAAAACTGACCAGGCATTTGCATGAGCAGGATGAGCTTTTAAAAGCTTTGAATTATGTTTCCTCTATCCTGCTGGAACCGGTGGCCCGTTTTGAAAAATCCCTGTATAAAGCCATGGAGATAATGGCTTTTGCCGTGGAAATTGATCGCGTCTGTATTTGGAAAAATTACAAAAACGAAGACGGGCTTTTCTGTTCATTAATCTATGAATGGGAAAACGGTAATTTCAGAACATGCGCTGAGTGCGGGAAACTTGCAGAGGATCAGAAATATGATAAAAAAATGGCGTGGAGAGAAACCCTGTCGCGGGGGAACAGTGTCAACGCTTTTGTAAAGGATTTTCATCCTGATCTGGGAGAACACTTGATAAAACGCGGCATAGTTTCAATTTTTTTAATGCCGGTTTTTATACAGGACAAATTCTGGGGTTTTGTCGGTTTTGATAATTGTAAAAAAGAAAGATTGTTTACAGAGATGGAGGAATTAATTCTCCGTTCTGCCAGTCAGGCAATTGTAAACGCGATCAGCCGTAACGATATAACTGTACGGCTTGAGACAGCCGTTATGGAAGCCAATGAAGCGAACAGGCAAAAGAACATAGCTTTTAATTCACTGGAAAGCATTTTGAACGGCATTAATGCCCTCATTTATATTACCGTTCCTGAAACAGGTGAACTTCTTTTCATCAACAACTACATGAAAAAGATTCTGGGCAAAGATAGCAATGAAATTATTGGAGAACGTTGTTATAAACTCCTGCGCGGTTTTGATGATAAATGTATTTTTTGCCCATGCTTCCAGCTTGATAAAGATCAGGATCAAATCGTTATTTGGGATGATTATGTTGATATTTTAAGCGGTCACATTCGCCATTCAGACTGTTATATCGACTGGCCTGACGGCAATAAGGTTCATCTTCAGCATGCGGTTGATATTACAGAGCTTATTATCGCAAGGGAACAGGCTGAACAGGGAAACCGCTCGAAGAGTCAGTTCCTCGCAAATATGAGTCATGAAATCCGTACGCCGATGAACGCCATAATCGGTATGACTGTTATCGGAAAAACCGCGCATGATGTTCCGCGCAAGGATTATTGTTTTGAGAAAATCGAAAACGCTTCGCAGCACCTTTTGGGCGTAATCAACGATATTCTTGACATGTCAAAAATCGAAGCCAATAAATTTGAACTTTCAAATGTTGAATATAATTTTGAAAAAATGCTTCAGCGTGTTGTAAATATTATTGCGTTCAGAGCGGATGAAAAAAAACAGAAACTTACAATACATATTGACAAATCCATCCCGCGCACTTTAATCGGCGACGATCAGCGTCTTGCGCAGGTAATCACCAACCTTTTGGGCAACGCGGTCAAGTTTACGCCCGAAGAAGGATTTGTCCGCCTTGAAACCCGTTTTCTTGGCAAGGAAGACGGCGGCAACAGAGCTGACGACATTTATATAATACAGATAACCATTAAAGATTCAGGCATAGGCATAAGCGCCGAGCAGCAGCAGCAGCTTTTCCGTTCTTTTCATCAGGCAGAAGCGGGAACATCGCGCAGGTTCGGAGGCACGGGTCTAGGGCTTGTTATTTCCAAAAATATTATTGAACTTATGGGCGGAGAAATTGAGATTGATTCTGAAGTCGGCAAAGGTTCATCGTTCTCATTTACATTTAAGACAAAGAGGGGAATATCAAAAACACAGGGTTTGTCAGAAATCGGAGTAAACTGGGGAAATGTTAAAATAATGGCAGTTGACGATGATCAGGATATTCTCGATTATTTTAAGGATATAATGACCGGTTTCGGATCAGGATGCGATATTGCTTTAAGCGGTCAGGAAGCGCTTTCACTGATAGGCGTGAACGGCATGTATGACATATTTTTTGTTGACTGGAAAATGCCTGACATGGACGGCATAATGCTCGCGAAGACATTAAAAGCTGAATCAAAGTCGCCAGAACATACCATTGTAATTATGATTTCCGCGGCTGAATGGAGCGCGGTGGCGGACGAAGCGAAAAAAGCGGGCGTGGATAAATTTTTATCTAAACCCTTGTTCCCGTCTGCAGTCGCAGATGCAATAACCGAAGCGATTGGAATACACAGCAACAAAGAAAAAGGAACCGCCGGTAATGACATCATATTTGATGGATTTAAAATTCTTCTCGCAGAAGATGTTGATATTAACCGTGAAATAGTTGAAACGCTTGTTGAACCGACAAAGCTTAAAGTGGATTGCGCAGAAAACGGCGTACAGGCGGTTGCCATGTTCAGCAAATCGCCCGATGAATATGATTTAATTTTGATGGATGTGCAGATGCCCGATATGGACGGATATGAAGCAACCCGTAAAATCAGGGAATTTGAAGATAATTTAACGGGAAGTTCCGCCGCGGGTTTGCCCGAAGGTGAAACTCAAATGTACCCGCGTAAACGGATACCCATTATTGCGATGACAGCCAATGTTTTCAACGAAGATGTTGAAAGATGCCTTGCTGCCGGGATGAATGGTCATGTCGGTAAACCGCTTGATATAGACGAATTTTTCAATATGCTGCAAAGATATCTGAAAAAATAAATATGAAATATCGCTCACATTTTTCATTTTTTTATATATTATTAAGAGATAACTTATGAAAAAAAGAAAAATCAATCCATTATACAACCGGATAGTCATCACGCTGCTGGCTTTTGCATTAATGGTTGCATTAAGCTACATATTTAATTCAAGAACTGTCCGTGAAAATTTATCAAAGAACGCGGAAACAATCCTTTCTTTTACGCATGAACAGATCGAATCCGAGCTTATCTCGTCAAAAATGATGCTGGGGACTTTCGCCCAGACAATGAGGATGATAATGCTTGACGGTAATTCCTTTGATGTTTTACAGCGCTATACAAACGCCATGACCTTATATGCCATGTCAGAGGAATCGGGGCTCAGTAATGTAAATGGTCTTTACGGTTATTTTTTAAACGTTTTAAACGGTGAAAACCGTTATATTGACGGGCTTAACTGGATTCCGCCGGACGATTATCTGGCGTATGAAAGAATTTGGTACTTAAAGGCGGAGGAAAACTGCGGCGAGATTATAGAGACCATCCCGTATATTGATTTTATTACCGGTCAGTTCATTGTAACATACGCGCGATGTGTTCATGACGATAATGAAAAACATGTGGGAGTTGTCGCCATTGATGTTCCGCTTGATAAAATAGGGGAAATTGTCGTGAATGCCGCCCTCAATGAAGGCGGATACGGCATGCTCGCTACCCAGGATTTAACTATAATTTCCTATATAAACAAGGACTTTATCGGTAAGCGTCTTAATGATCCTGGTCTTTCGCTTTCCAGTTTTATAAACGAGATTATGTACGGCGACGGGCTTTACGAACAGCCAATGAAAAACTGGAGAGGCGAGGATGTTGTCGCTTTTTCCCGCATTCTTCCCAACGGCTGGTATTTAATTCTTTTAACACCCAGGGATCAGTACTATTCCGGAACGTCTCAAATGCTTATAGTCCTATGTATTTTGGGCGCGTTGGTATCAGCAGCGCTTATTGTTTTTCTGGTACGAATTGATCATGCAAAATCCAGAGCAGATGAAGAGAGCAAACAAAAAAGCGCGTTTCTTGCGAACATGAGTCATGAGATTCGCACTCCAATGAACGCAATTATCGGCATGACCTACATCGGTAAAACCGCCGATGACATACCGCGCAAGGATTACTGCCTTGATAAAATCGAAAACGCGTCGCAGCATCTTTTGGGCGTTATTAACGATATTCTGGACATGTCCAAAATTGAAGCGAATATGTTTGAACTGTCCTATGACGAGTTTAATTTTGAAAATATGCTTCAGCGCGTTATAAATATTATTAGTTTCCGTGCTGATGAAAAAAAGCAGGAAATATCCGTTTATGTTGATAAATCCATTCCGCGCGTATTGATCGGCGACGACCAAAGGCTGGCGCAGGTCATTACAAACCTTCTTGGCAATGCGGTAAAATTTACTCCTGAAAAAGGCACGATCAGGCTTGATACCCGTTTTGTAAGCGAAGAAGATGACGTGTATACCGTAAGGGTTACCATCAAGGACTCAGGGATTGGCATAAGCGAAGATCAGCAGAAATTGCTTTTCAGAGCGTTTAAACAGGCTGATTCAAGGATAGCGCGGAAGTTCGGCGGCACAGGGCTTGGGCTTGCCATCTCAAAAAATATTGTGGAATTAATGGGCGGAAAAATTGAACTTGAATCAGAGCAGGGAAAAGGTTCTTCATTCTCCTTTGAGTTTAAGGCAAAACGGGGTTCCAAAAAGGTTTACAATTTATCCGACGCCGGAATTAACTGGAGCAATGTCTCGGTACTGGCTGTTGATGATGACAGGGAAATCCTGAATTATTTTAAGGATATCCTGAATGGTCTTGGCGCAAACTGCGATATTGCATCAAACGGACAGGAAGCGCTTTCCATTATTGAAACTAACAAGATGCACAATATTTATTTTATAGACTGGAAGATGCCTGATTTGGACGGTATTACGCTTGTAAAGAAATTAAAGGAAAAATCCAGTTTCTCTGAAGACTCGGTTATAATTATGATTTCAGCCGCAGAATGGAGCAGTATTGCCGATGAAGCAAAGAAAGCCGGCATTGAAAAGTTTTTATCCAAGCCTCTTTTCCCGTCCTCGGTTACGGACGCGATTGCCGAGGCAATCGGAGTGCAGCAGATTCATGAAGAAGAAAAAGCCGATTATTCCGGCATTTTTAAGGGATTTAAGATTCTGCTTGCCGAGGATGTTGATATTAACAGGGAGATAATTGAAGTTTTGGTAGAACCGACGCTTCTTGAAATGGACAGTGTTGAAAACGGGTTTGAAGCTGTTTTAATGTTTGGAAAAAATCCGGACAAGTACGATTTTATCCTGATGGATGTACAAATGCCCGAAATGGACGGATATGAAGCAACACGGAGGATTCGCGAGATTGAAGAAAAAATTAAAGAAAAAAATCCAGAATATAAACAGGTGCCGATAATTGCGATGACAGCCAATGTTTTCCGCGAGGATATCGAGAAATGCATTGAATGCGGAATGAATGATCATATCGGAAAGCCTATTGACGTAAATGAATTTTTCAATATGATGCGCAAGTATTTATTATGAGAGGCTTTTCCGAAACTAACCGAGTTTTGGAAAAGGCTCATGAAATTGCTTTTTTTATACCGCTGACATAATCGTAAATTCGCGGCGCGGCGCTGTTTCCGTATTCAGCCGCTATTTTTACGATTGCACTTCCGACAATGACGCCGTCCGCTATCGCAGCCATTTGTGCAGCCTGCTGCGGCGTGTGAATTCCAAAACCAATTGCGACAGGAACCTGTGTAACTGATTTGATTGCTTCTGTAATTGAAGCAAGGTCGGTTGTTATCTCGCTTCTGATTCCGGTTACTCCCATTGAAGAAACAAGATAAATAAAACCTGAAGCGGATTTGGCTATCTCCTTGATCCGTTCTTGAGAAGTAGGAGCGATCAGCGATATTAAATCTATTCCGTATTTCTCCGCCGCTTGCCTAACAGGCGGCTGCTCTTCAAAAGGAAGGTCGGGCACAATCACGCCGTCAAGACCGGCATCTCTGCATCGTCTGAAGAAAGCGTCATATCCGCAGCGGAAGATTGGGTTTATATATGTGAGGAACACAAGCGGAACAGCGGTTTTTTTCCGCAGACCGGAAACAAGAGAGAATAATTTTTCCACTGTGGCTCCGCCCGATAAAGCTCTGGTGTTCGCTTCCTGTATCACAGGTCCTTCTGCAATCGGATCGGAAAAGGGAATTCCTATTTCGATCAGGTCGGCTCCCGCTCTCGTCATTTCCATAACAAACTCTTCTGTCTTTTCGATTGAAGGATCGCCGCCTGTAACAAAACCGATAAAAGCTTTCCCTTTTTTAAAAGCGTTTTGAATATTACTCATTCAGATTTCTCCCGCGGTATCTGGCGATTGAGGATACGTCCTTGTCGCCGCGTCCTGAAAGACAGATGATGATGTTTTCATTACGGGAAAAATTACGCGCAATTTTCTGCGCATAGGCGACGGCGTGGGCGCTTTCTATCGCGCAGATGATTCCCTCAGTGCGCGACAAATACTCAAAACCGCAGACAGCTTCCTCGTCTGTAACCGGAATGTACTGCGCGCGCCCGGTTTCATAAAGCCATGCATGTTCCGGTCCGATACCTGGATAATCCAAACCCGCGGATATTGAATAGACAGGAGAGATCTGCCCTTCTTCATTCTGGCAGAAGATTGATTTCATCCCGTGAAAGATTCCAACCTGTCCCTTTGCGATGGAAGCTGCGTGCTTCCCAGTTTCAATTCCCTCGCCTGCAGCTTCGCAGCCGATTAACTTTACATCCTTATCTTCAATAAAGTTATAAAACATGCCGATTGCATTGCTGCCTCCGCCGACGCAGGCAAGAACGGCTGCAGGAAGCCTGCCTTCCGCAGCGAGGATTTGCTCCCGCGCTTCCCTGCTTATAACAGACTGAAAATCGCGCACAATCATCGGAAAAGGATGCGGCCCCATCGCCGAGCCAAGCACATAGTGGGTATCATGAACGCGGCTGACCCATTCGCGCATTGTTTCATTAACCGCGTCTTTTAGGGTCTGAGTGCCGGATGTTACAGGATGAACCTTTGCGCCTAAAAGCTCCATACGGTAGACGTTAAGCGCCTGTCTCTCTGTATCTTCCCTGCCCATGAAAATCTCGCACTCCATTCCAAGAAGAGCCGCCGCTGTTGCCGCGGCTACCCCGTGCTGACCGGCTCCGGTTTCGGCGATTATTCTTGTCTTTCCCATTTTTTTTGCAAGCAGGGTCTGACCAAGCACATTGTTGATTTTGTGAGAGCCGGTGTGGTTCATGTCCTCGCGCTTGAGGTAGATTTTCGTTCCTCCAAGATCGCGGCTCATTTTTTCCGCGCAGTAAAGAAGCGAAGGGCGTCCAGCGTAATTTTTCAGAAGATCGTCAAGTTCTTTTTTAAAACTGGCGTCTTCACGGCAGCGGAGATAATTTTCCTCCAGATTGATAATTTCATTCATCAATGTTTCCGGAATATACTGCCCTCCGTATTCGCCGAATTTTCCGTTGAATTTTTTTGCGTTATTCACGATATATACCCTTTTACAGCTTCGGTCAGTTGTTGAATTTTTTTCCTGTTTTTTATGCCATTTGTTTCAGCGCCGCTTGAAACATCAATAGCGAACGGATCAAGTTTCATTGCCTGTTCGATATTATTACAATTGATGCCTCCTGCCAGAAACCATTGTTTTTTGAATTTCATTTCATTGAGCTCATTCCAGTTGAAAGTTTTTCCCGAACCTGCTCCCGAATCAAAAAGAAGATAATCCGCGTTTGAATATAATTTTTCGGCGGAGCTTATCAATGAGCTTTTAACGGCTTTTATCACTTTCATTGTTTTTACTCCGCTTGCTTTTTTAAGAGCTGCAATGTAGCTGTTATCTTCATCGCCGTGAAGCTGGGCAATGGAAATTATACTGTTGTAATACAGCAGGGCGACTTCCTTGATTGGCGCGTCTACAAACACGCCTACAGGGATAATGCCGTTTATTAAACGGAAACGCAGAAACTGGGCAAAAACGGGAGTAACCTTTCTTGAGCTTTCTGTGAATACAAAGCCGACATAATCAGGACGGCATTCATTTGCGATATCTATATCTTCGTCGCGTGATAACCCGCAGATTTTAATCCTCATTAAAATAAATTAACATGTTTTTTAGGTTATTTTCAATAATGCGGTAATAAGACGTTTTTTTATACGGATAATAATTCCCGCAGAAATCCCTTTTTATCCGCGCTTCGCATCAAACATTCGCCGATAAGGACCGCGTCCGCGCCGGTATCTTTTATTTTGAGGATATCGTCTTTTGATTTTATCCCGCTCTCCGCGACAGTCAGAATCCCCTCAGGTATTTTTTTTATAAGGCGGGATGTCAGTCCTGTGTCAACTTTGAAGGTAACAAGGTCGCGGTTGTTTATCCCGATGATACGCGCTCCAGCTGCAAGCGCTTCTTCCGCTTCGGTTTCATCGTGGATTTCTACAAGGCAGTCAAGCGCAAGTTCATCTGCTGTTTTAATAAATGAGGAAATTGTTTCTTCTTCAAGGAGAGCGCAAATCAGTAGTACCGCTTTTGCTCCCCATAATTTTGCTTCATAAATCTGATACGGATCGATAACAAAATCCTTTCTGAGAGTCGGGATTTTTGTTTCTGCGGATATTTCGCGCAAATATTGATCGCTTCCAAGAAAAAACTCAGGCTCCGTAAGCACCGAGATTGCTGCGGCTCCTCCCTCTTCATATTCCCTTGCTATTTCCAGATAAGGGAAATTTTCGGCGATTATTCCCTTTGAAGGAGAGGCTTTTTTTACTTCGCAAATGAAAGAAAGCCCGGGAGCGGAAAGCGCGTTTGCGAAACTCTGTGTTTTGATACTTTTAACTGCTGTTGACTGCCCGTATATTTGTTCGGGAGGTAAAGTTACTTTCGCTCTTTCAACTCGTTTTAACGTACTTTCAGCAATCCTGCCAAGTATTTCAGGCGGATTTTTCATTACTTCAAATCAGTTCGCTGAGATAACTCAATAAATTGCTCAAGCTGTTTTAACGCTTTGCCTGAGTCGATTGCGTCAGATGCGATTTTAATCGCTTCTTTTGTGTCAACTTCGGGTTTTGCGATGTGGATTGCGGCGGCTGAATTGAGAAGCACAGCGTCGCGTTTTGCTCCTTTAATGCCGGAAAGTATATCCCTTGTTATTTTTGCATTTTCCGCTGGAGTTCCTCCCAAAAGGTCTTCTTTTTTACAACGCGTCATTCCGAATTGTTCCGGCTCTATCTCATAACTCTTGATGAAGCCGTCGCGCAGTTCGCAGACTGTTGTCGGCGCGCTCATCGATATTTCATCAAGTCCGTCATGCCCGTATACAACCATGCCTCTTTGAACTCCAAGATTGCAAAGCACTTTTGCCATCGGTTCTATCAATTCTTTCTCATACACACCGAGCAGCTCCATGTTCGCTCCTGCGGGATTCACCAACGGACCGAGTACATTAAAGATCGTTCGTATTCCAAGTTCCCTTCTGACAGGCGCGACATACTTCATGGAGATATGATAATTCTGCGCGAAAAGGTAGCAGAGATTGATGGTTTTTAAAATTTGAAGGCTGTGCTCAGGAGAGATATTGATGTTTACCCCGAGTGCTTCGAGTACATCCGCCGATCCTGTCCTGCTTGTCGCCGCACGGTTGCCGTGTTTTGCCACCGGAAATCCTGCTGCTGATATTACCAGCGCTGATGTAGTCGAAATATTAAATGAGTTGGAATGATCGCCTCCTGTTCCTACAATTTCCAGAACATCCATATCATGTAAAATTCGCACGCAATGTTTGCGCATTCCCGCGGCTGAGGCTGTGATCTCGCTGATTGTTTCGCCTTTAACAGACATTGCCGCAAGATAGGCAGCCATCTGAATTTCGCTGGCTTTTCCTTCCATTATTTCATGCATTACAGCTTCGGCGCAATCATAAGAGAGGTTTTCCCTCTGCGCAGCTTTTATTATCGCTTCTTTTATCATAACTTTAATTTATCAATGTGTTCTGTAAAAAACAAGTAAGCTATGAGTGGTTTTGGAAATGGCTTCCCTTGTTTTTTATTTTTCAAATTGTTAAATTGTATTATGGCTGTCAGTTTATCTCCTTACAGGCTGAAAAAAGCGCGCGATGTCTATAATTATTTCAATGTATTCAACGCGGTTTCATGGAATTTGCTGGTAGGAATTATTATAACCCTGTTTGCCCTGCGGCTGGGAGCTTCTCCGACTTATATCGGGCTTCTAAGCTCGTCATTTTATCTGGCTTTATTTTTGCTGCCTATCGGAAAACTGCTGGCAAGACGTTTTTCCATAATCGGCATTTTCAGCGTTACATGGATTTTACGTTCCCTCAGCATGATATTTGCGGTAATTGCTCCGTTTCTTGATTATGCCGGTCACAGAAATTCAGCGCTTCTCTTTATTTTACTTGGAGTTTTTTCCTTTCATCTTTTCCGGGGAATTGGAATGATCGGCAATAATCCTGTTTTGAGCCAGCTTGCATCAGGTCCGGATAGGGGCAGTTATATGACACAGATACAAATTATCAACAGCGCGATAGGTATGTTCGGCAGTTTTTTTATAGCTCTTGTTTTAGGCATGGAACCGCCGGTTTTTATTTTTTCCATTCTTCTGATTATGGGAGTAGTTACAGGCGTTATAAGCGGAGTTGTTATTAGAAATGTTCCTGAACCATACGGCGATAAAAACAGCCAAAAGACAAATCTCTTTGCCATTTTCAAAGACGCTTTTTCTCAGGACGCGCTTAAGTCATTCATGCTCATTTTATTTCTTGTAGTTCTGGTTTCCGGCGTTTCACGCACATTTATCGTGTTATACGCGCGCGAGGTATTTCATCATAACGACGGATTGATCTCCCTTTATTCGGTTTTCGGCAGTCTAGGTTTTTTAATCGCCGGAATGAGCGTTAAATTCCTTGTTGACCGCCTTGGCGCGAAACCTCTTTTTCTGGTGTGCGTGATTATTGGTCTTGTCTGCGTTATCCCTGTAATTTTCTTTCCTGCCTCAGCGCTGGAGAACATGACAGGTACAATTCTTTTTATGGTTTTTATTTTCTTCATGTTAAATTTCGGATTTTTGGGATCGGAGGGAATTGCGCAGACTTATTTTCTTGCATTAATACCGTCAGATAAAATGCTTGACTTCGGCATTATTTATTTTTTTGTATTCGGAGCCGCAGGAGCCGCAGGTTCTTTTCTTGCAGGACTTCTGCTTGATTTCATGTTTTTGATTGGTCTGTCTCCGTTTATTTCCTTTAAAGTACTTTACGGCATTTTATTTTCAGCCGCGGCTGCGGCGCTTGCAATGCATAAAAAAATGAAATCCATGGATTCGCTTCCCTTAAAAGATGCGCTGGAAGTTATATTTTCATTCAGGGATCTCCGCGCGATTAACCTGCTTGACAAGCTTAATAAAGCTGAAGATTCCGGGGAAGAGGTTGTCCTGCTCGGCGCGCTGCACGATACTCCTTCGCATCTTGCCATAAACGGTCTTCTTGAGAGGGCGCGTTCTCCGCGGCTTGCGACGCGTCTTGAAGCGATCAGAGCGCTTGAACAGCTTCGCCGTCTCAATGACAAAGCGGAAAAGGCGCTGATTGACGATGTGATGTCCAATCAGTATACCACCGCTTATATTTCCGCGCGTACTCTCGGAAAGCACGGCTGCAAAGACGCGATTCCGCTTTTAAGAAATAACGCGGCTTCTTCGGATTACATGCTTGCAGGGGAAGCGATGATTGCCCTTGCCAAAATGAAAGATGATGAGTTTCGCCCGGAAATTGAAAAGCTTATTCTTGAAACTGACAATCCACGGTTAAAAATCATGGGTGCAGAAGCACTGGGGATGTACCATAAAGCGGATTCGCTTTTATGTCTTCTTGAAGTCCTTCAAAAAGCGGAATCGCATCTGTATCTCAGGGATGAAGCTGTTCTTTCAATGGCTGCCATTCTCGGCACACAGCGAAAATTTTATCCTTTGCTTGTAAAGTACGTGGCGAATAATTCGCTTGCTGTAACGCTCGGTATGGATGAAGTGGAAGCTGCTCTTGAATACTGTAAAACAACCGTTAAAGGAAATAAAAAAAACAAATTTAATTTTAATATTGACGATTATACAAACAATTTTCAAATTATCATAAATGAATATTTGGAGCATAAAAACGGAGTTAAACTTTCTCCATGGATTTTTAAACTTCCTGATGAACATTCAAGAGGGGACGCAACAGTAATTAAATCCGTACTTTCACAGACGGTCGTTAATGAAGAACTGTGTTCCTATAACTGTCTTCGCCTTTTAATTACTCATTGGGCTGCGCAGCAATTGCGAATTATCGCAGTAAGGGCAAAGTAATTTTATTTTATTTATAAGCTGCCGAAATTTCAAAGCAATAATCGCCGAGTCTTTCGATACGGCGGACAAGATCAATAAAGAGAAGCTCGGCTTTGACATTCCCGCCTGCTTCAATTTGCTTGCGTCCCAGTTTCTGAAGTTTTTTTCTTCTCTTGTCGATGCTTTCTTCAAGCTTTTCAGCGCGTTCTTTCTGCGCCGCTGTCGCTTTATTATTCAGTTGTTTTTCCAGGAAACCGAGGAATTCCTCAACTTTTCCAACATAGGGAATAAGCTGTTTTATTTCCTTGTTCTTGAACGCGTAATTCTTGCGCACGCTTTTTTCCAATAGGCTGCTTATACGGAAACATTCATCGCTCATCCCTTCGAGCGCTACAATTACGCGAAGCAGGGAAGAAATGCGCTTGTCCGAACCTGCGCTGCGCTTGCTGGATGATAAATCCTGCCTTGTGCATTCAATTAAGAAATTACTCAAGATTTCGCGCATTTCATCAATATATTCTTCTTTCTTTAAGAGTTCTTCGCATAATGAGGCTGTCGCCTCTTCGCTGTTTCCTTCTTTTTCGTGCATGCTGTGCAGCACTGTCGTAAAACGTGAGAACATGTATAGGACGATTCCCGCCATATTGCTTATTTCCTTCTCGGCGCGTACGATATTTAACTCAGGCGAATCAACGCTTCCGGAAGAGATATAAGCGAACCTGTAGGGACCGTCGGAAATCTTCTCATCTGTTTTTCTGTCCGGAAGAATGGCAGTCAGCAATTTCACATATTGTTTTACAAAAGGAAGGAATATCAGCGTTGTTACTATGTTAAATGTTGTATGAAGCCCCGCGAGGTGGAGAGGTATCGCTTCATTGGACAACCATGGGTCGCCGGGCAGAATTATCGATAAAAATTTTAACAGCGGGATTAATAGCGGCGTAGCCCAAACGGCGCCCAATACGCTGAAAAGTACATGCGCAGCGGCGGTTCTCCTGCTGTCGGTATTTCCTGCGATGGACGCAAGAGGCGCGTCAAGGGTTGTGCCAATATTTGCGCCTAACACCATGCCTGCCGCCATTTCATAAGTGATAATATCCTGAAATGCCAGCGCCATTATCAGGGTGATTGAAGCGGTAGATGAATTGATAATCAGCGTCATCACAAAACCTACGCCCAGCCCGACCAATACCGCGATTGTTCTGTTACCGCCCATGGCGCCTACCGCATGGAAGTCGATAACGTCATTTACATTAGCCATTCCATCGGTCAGGAAAAAAAGCCCCAGGAACAGAAATCCAAAGCCAAGAAGAAAATCGCCGATGCTTCTGTATTTCCATTTTATTATGCTTGCGATAAAACCGATGCCTATCGCCGGTAATGCGAAACTATCAATATGTATTTTGAAGCCGATAATGGAGATAATCCAACCAGTCAGGGTTGTCCCGATATTCATTCCAAAAATTACGCCTATGGATTGGGTCAGTGTTACAAGACCGGCATTTACAAAGGATACTACTATAACTGAAAATGCAGACGAAGACTGGATAATGGCGGTGGCGATAAAACCGGTGAGGATTCCGAGAAAACGGTTGCCGGTCATAAAATTTAATGTTTTACGCATCCGCTCGCCGGCGCTCTTCTGAAGACCGTCGCTCATAACCTTCATGCCGAACAGGAACATACAAAGACCGCCTGTCATTCGCAGTAAAAGTGTGAATAATGCCATAATCTGATTTTAACCAAATTTTAACAAAAGAGCTAGTGTTCTGTTTTGTACCAGTAAAATCATGGCTTGTATTTACAATAAATTATTTTAATGTGAAACTTGATTATGCCCGAAAAAATTGATGCTGCAGTCCGGTTAGGCACTGAACCAGTCGGAAAATTGCTTTTAAAGTTCTCTGTTCCGGCAATAACAGGAATGGTTGTAAACGCCCTTTACAGCGTTGTCGATCGTATTTTTATCGGTCATGCAGTGAATGAAATCGCTCTTGGCGGAATATCTCTTGTTCTGCCTCTTATGACCATTGGGATGGCTTTTGCCATGCTTTTCGGCATAGGAGCCGCGAATATGATCTCCATGCGTCTCGGGCAGGGAAGAAAGCCAGAGGCGGAAAACGCTTTTAATCATTGTTTCTGGTTATTAATAGGCGTCAGCGTCCTTATGACGGTATTCGGGCTTTTGTTTCTCGATCCGATTTGTTCATTGATGGGCGCAGCGGAGGGAAGCCAGGCAATCGGCTACGCCAAAGAATATTTTCGCATAACATTATACGGCATTGTCTTTTTTATGCTCAGTTTCGGCCTGTCTCACTGCACAAGAGCGCAGGGCTTTCCGAACGTCACAATGATCGGTATGATACTCGGAGCTGTTCTCAATATCGCTTTTGATGCTCTTTTTATTCTTGTCTTTAAATGGGGAGTACAGGGAGCTGCATGGGCGACAATTGCTGCGCAATCCATCGTTACCGTTTACATTCTCTTTTTTGCGATTAGCAAAAAAGCAGTGGTAAGGCTTAATCCCCGCGTAATTAAATTTGATCTCTCCGTTATTTTGCAGATAATGTCTTTTGGCTCGGCTCAGTTTCTGCTTCAATTTTTGATGTCCGCTGTGCAGCTTTTAAACAATATGAGCATGGGCTGGTACGGAGCTTCCGCCCTTGAGGTTGCAAACGGCGGCGACATCGCGCTTTCCGGGATGAATATTTTTGGCGCGATTTTAATGTTAATTCTCATGCCGATTTTTGGAATTAATCAGGGAGCGCAGCCGATCCTTGGATATAATTACGGGGCTAAAAGTTACAGCCGTGTGTTACGCGCATACCTCGGTGCTATCGGCGCAGCTTCGCTGATTTGCTTCACTGGTTTTATCGTAGTAATGATATTTCCGGTTCAGCTTATCAGAATGTTCGCTCCTGACGGCAGCGCGGCGCTTATGGAGTTTACCGCAAGGGCAATGCGGATAAGCATGCTTATGCTTCCTCTGGCAGGTTTTCAGATAGTTTCCACCAATCTTTTTGTTGTCACAGGCCGTCCGAAAATATCGATATTTTTATCGATGCTCAGGCAGTGCCTTGCCCTGATGCCGTGCATTCTCATTTTCGGCAGGATTTGGGGTTTGTGGGGAGTAATTGCTGCCGCTCCTGTAGCGGACGGTTTCTCCTTCCTGCTTACAGGGACATTGATTTTCTTTGAAATCAGGAAACTGCGCAGAAAGTCAGATGAGGAAGGAAAACAAAAATTTGATTCTGACAGACGAACTTGATATCGCCTGATACATTGCAAATTTTTCAACATTGATTTATAATCATATCATGATATGACATATCATGATATGATTATAAGGGGATAAAGTGTTTATCGGCAGGGATCAGGAACTAAAGGTATTAAACAAGCTCTATAAAAGCGGGCGGCTTGAAGTAGCCATTATGTACGGACGAAGAAGGGTTGGCAAAACAGAGCTTATAAACCATTTCTGCAAAGGGAAAAAAAGCGTCATTTTTACAGCAGTGGAAAATTCAGCCGAATATAACCTTAATACATTTATTGAAGCTGTTCATAAATCCCGTTTAAGATCCTCCGGTGAAACATTCGCAAAAATGATCCCCAGGGATTTTGTTCAGTTACTGGATTTAATTGCCTCTATTGCCAAAAAAGAAAAAATCATTCTTGTAATTGATGAATATCCATACCTTGCGAAAGCAGAAAAGAGCTTTTCTTCAATTTTGCAGAAATATATTGATTATAACTTTAAAAACACCGGTATGATGATAATTTTATGCGGCTCTTCCATGAGCTTTATGGAAAATCAGGTGTTAAGCGCCAAAAGTCCTCTGTACGGCAGAAGAACCGCCCAATTTAAAATAGAACCTTTTAATTATTCGGATACCGCTGAATTTGTACCTAATTATTCCAGAGAAGATAAATTATTGACCTATGGCATTTTCGGCGGCACGCCTTACTATTTGTCACAAATAAACAACAGGAAAAGCCTACAGGAGAATATTACCGAATTATTTTTTAATTCCAAAGGCATACTATATGAAGAACCGGGAAGTTTAATTAAACAGGAATTAAGGGAACCTCATATGTATAACGCTATAATTACAGTAATTTCCAGCGGAAGCACTAGATTATCAGAGATCGCTGACAAAGTAAGCAAACCTGCCAATTTATGCGAATCTTATATAAAAAGATTAATAAGTCTTGGTCTTGTAGTAAAAGAAAAACCTGCAGGAGAAAAAACAGGGACAAAAAGCATTTATGTTTTAAACGATAATATGTTTAAATTCTGGTTCAGGTATGTGCAGGATAATTTATCGTTAATTTTAAAAGGACTTGGACAAAAAGCTGCGGCTAATATCAGGCAGGAAATTAACAGCTTTATGGGCGGGTGTTTTGAAAATATCTGTATTCAGTATATGTGGGAAAATTATTCATCCCTGCCGATACAGCCAAAAGAAATTGGAAGATGGTGGGGAAATAATCCTGTTGAAAAACAGGAAGAAGAAATTGATATTCTGGCAATTGACGGCAGCAGCGCGATTTTCGGCGAATGTAAATTTAAAAACATTAAAACAGGAATTGACACATTTGAAAATCTTGAAAGAAAAAGCAAATTATTCAAAAAATATACGAATAAATATTTTTTTCTGTTCAGTAAGGACGGTTTTACTGAACAAATGAAAAAAAAGGCAAAAGAAAATGGGAAAATAAAGCTGATTGGGATAGTAGACTTGCTGGATAAAGGGAAATGAGCCGCTTGACTTAAAAAACATTATTTAATATTCTGTGGTGTATGGGATCTCACAGCGGTAATGGATTTCTTTCTGCTTTGATTATCAGGCTGATTGCCGCTTTAACTATAATTTTGGTAATTGTAATCGGCGCGGGTCTTGGGCTTTCGCTTGCGATGACTGCGAATATTAAAAATCAGGAAAATTTTGTTGAATTCGCTCCCGCTCTCCCGACAAAGATACTTGATACTAACGGCACGCTTATCACAGAGTTTGCTTCTGATGAAAAACGTGAGCTTGTCTCTTTGCATGAATTGCCGCGTCATTTAATACACGCTGTTCTTGCCCGCGAAGACCCCGATTTCTACAATCACAGGGGTTTCAGTATCCGCAGTATTGTGCGCGCTGCGATCGGAGAGTTGACCGGCAAGAATTTAGGCGGCGGTTCTACCATAACGCAGCAGGTAGCAGGTACTCTTTATACAGACAGAAACGAGCGCACCATCAAAAGAAAAATCAGGGAACTGTGGTGGGCTTTTCAAATTGAGAGGCGTTATACCAAAAACGAAATACTTGAAATTTACCTTAATTACATGCCGATGGGACCAGGAACTTACGGAGTTGAAACAACAAGCAAACATTTTTTCGGTCACAGTTCAAGAGAGGTCAGTCTGGCTGAATCTGCGGTTCTTGCAGTTCTGCTTTCAGGCCCCACCCGTTTTAATCCGATCAGTAACCCCAACCTTGCAATGGACAGGCAGCACTTTGTTCTTGAGCGCATGATTCAGTTCGGATATGCGGATGAAGCCGAAGCTGAAGCTTCTTTCACCGAATACTGGGATAATTTTGATTGGACGATGCCTTCGTTATCGGCATATTACAGCAGGGAAGATAAAGCGCCGTGGTTCAGCGAATATGTGCGCCGCGAGCTTGATGTTTTGATGTACGGCACAAGGGATTATTACCGTGACGGTTATGTTGTGCATACAACCCTTGATCTTGCCCATCAGGAAGCCGCTGAAAAATTTATGGCGGAAGGTCTTGAAAAAGCCAACAGGGAATACGCGCGATCCAGCACAAGGAGCATTGTTCAGGCTGAACGCGTTTATATTCCCATTGTTGATATGCTCACCCTCTATTTTGATCTGACAGAAATTCGTTCAGCAGCCTCAGGACAAAATGAGGTGAGGGCTGTTTCCAGATATAACAGGGTTATTAATCCTGTTGTGGATATGGCGGCTCTGGTTTTCGGCATTCCGGAAATTAAAGATATTACCGCTCAAAGTTTCGCGCAGCTTAAAATCAACAATGAACGTAATGTAGTGGAGGGCGCGTTAATATCAATTGAAAATGAAACAGGCTATATTACCGCAATTGTAGGCGGCTCGAAATTTGATGAATCGAATCAGCTCATCCGCGCTACTCAGGCAAACATCCAGCCTGGTTCTTCCTTTAAACCGCTGTACTATTCAGCGGCGATAGACAGCCGTAAGTTTACGGCATCTTCCCTTATCTATGATATCCCGATGGTATTCCACAATGAAGACGGAACTCCGTACATTCCCCTGAATTTCCGGGGTGAATGGAAAGGTTCTACTTTGCTTTATAATGCATTGGCGCAGTCAATGAACGTACCGTCTTTGAAAATACTGGATGTTATCGGTTTTGACGCGGCAATTGACAGAGCCTCCGCGCTTTTGGACATCACAGACTCTGCGCAAATACGCAGGATATTCCCGAGGGTTTATCCTCTTGGGTTGGGAATTAATACAACTTCCCCCCTGCGTATGGCAAGAGCTTACTCGGTATTCGCCAATCAGGGACGCTCTGTAACTCCAATTGCAATACGCACAATCGAAGACAGAAATGGTCGCGTTGTGTTTGATGTTGAAAGGGATGCAAGACAGCGGCAGCGGCGGAGCCCGCAGGTTGTGAGTCCGCAGAACGCATACATCATGACCAGAATTATGGAAAAGGTTGTCGATGAAGGATCCCTTTCTATCGGCGCCGGATGGGGTTCCAAATTTGTTTACAGGGATGATAAAGGAACATACAAGCTGCCTGTTGCGGGTAAAACAGGAACTACCCAGAACTGGTCGGATGCCTGGGTAGTAGGGTACAGCCCTTATTACACTGCGGCGGTATGGTTTGGTTTTGACAGACCCGGTAATTCATTGGGAGTTGAACTTACAGGCGCCACGCTTGCAGGTCCTGTATGGGGTGATTTCTTCCGCGAAATTCACAGGGGGCTTCCGCGCAGAAGTTTTTCAAGACCGAATTCCGGCGTAATTGATATAACTGTCTGCAGCAAATCCGGTCTTTTAAGGACAAGCGCCTGCAATGAAGGCGAGGTCACGCTTCCTTTCCTGGAAGGAACGACGCCGGGTCAATATTGCGATCTGCACGGCGGTCCAACTTCAACTTACAGACCTCTTGTAACTTCCACAATGTACGGCTTCGATAATGAATTCTTAAATACATTGTCGATGCCAAAGCTGGATTGGTCGCTGTTCCCTGAATTACAGCAAACTTCTCAGACTCAGAACAACCGTAACACGAATAACCAGCAAACAAACAGGAATCGAAATACATCGAATCCGTTTCTTGATGATACTTTACCATCAGGCAATTCAAATAGTAATGATACTCATGCTTCACCTGATGCAATTATTAATTTTATTCCGGGAAAGGATGATGATGAATTTGATGATACAGGGTTTGATGGTCTTCCGTCATGGAATCCGCTTTTATAGTGTTTCTCAAAAATTGAAATTTTGAAAAATCTTTACTACCTTGACTTTTGTCTCTTCTTTATATAACGTAATACTTACCGGCGCCGTACCCAAGCGGTAAGGGAGCGGTCTGCAAAACCGCGATGCATCAGTTCGATTCTGATCGGCGCCTTACGCTTATGGATGATTCATCATTAACAACCTCTTCTTATTATTTTGTTTTACTTGTTACGATAATAATTCTCCTGTGTTTTTCAGCTTTTTTCTCCGCTTGCGAAATGGCTTACTCATCGTTAAACAGGATCAAGCTTAAAGGTCTTGCCGAAAAAAGCATGAGAGCGCGTATTGCTCTTAAAATGCTTGATGTTTATGACAAGCTCCTGTCTACCGTGTTGATCGGTAATAATACCGTCAACATCGCTTCCTCCGCTCTTGCCACAGCGCTTTTTATGGGTTTATTCGGAGCAACGGGAGTAAGCATCGCTACTTTGGTAATGACGATTCTTCTTGTTTTAATAGGCGATATTTCTCCCAAAACACTTGCAAAAGAATCCCCTGAGTTAACTGCGCTTCGCGCCGCGCCTCTTTTGCGCGTTTTTGTCTGGATTTTAACGCCTGTCAATTTCCTGCTCACTGCCTGGAAAAAACTGCTGATGAAGATTTTTCCTGTAAAGTTAAATCGCGCTACCACAGAAGATGAACTCCTTACCTTTGTGGGAGAAGTCAGGCAGGAAGGCGGCATCAATATCCATGAAGAGCAGATGATCCGTCAGGTTATCGGTTTTGATGATCTAAAAGTCTCCGGGATTTTTACTCCCCGAATCGATGTCGAAGCGTTGCCTGCAACGGCTTCTGTTGAGGAGATCGATCAAATGTTTATAAAAACCGGTTTTTCGCGGCTGCCTGTATTTGAGGAAACAATTGACAATATTACCGGTATCATTCTTTTAAAAGATTTTTATCACGAAGTTATGAAGGGGCTGAAAACGCCCGCTCAGATTGTTAAACCTGCCGTTTTTATTCCGAAAACAATTAGGGTCGCTAAACTCCTTAAGCTCCTTCAAAAGAAAAAAACATATATGGCGATAGTGGTTGATGAACACGGCGGAACTTTGGGAATTGTTACGATTGAAGATATTGTTGAGGAGCTTGTCGGCGAAATATGGGATGAACACGATGAAGTTGTCGAGCATATCAAGAAGAACTCTGACGGCAGTTTTACGGCGCTTGGCAGCGTAAATTTCAGGGAAGTAATAACAGTTGTTTCCGGCGGGAAAAACATCAATATTGACGATATTCCTGACACAACTGTCGCCAACTGGTTTATGGAAAATACCGGCAGACTGCCGAATACCGGCGAAATTCAAAGCTGGAATAATATAGCAATTAAGGTGCTAAAGATTGTTAATCAGAGGATAATGGAAGTAAAAATAACCATTAATGGTGAAGAAAATCATGATTAACAGTGTAACCCCCCTGCTGTATCGTGTTTTTACTTTCAAATCCATGAGAAATTCTTTCATTCGTGCAGAGGGGTTAAAACCCCTCTGCATACTCCTTCTTTTCTCCATAATTACATTTAATTCCTTCGGTCAAAAAAATAATATGATTTGGGTAAGCGGCGGTACGTTTCTCATGGGAAGTCCTTCAAATGAAAGCGGGCGGAACAGCAACGAAGGTCCGCAGCGGCAGGTGACAGTCAGTTCTTTTTACATAGCGGAATTTCCGGTAACACAGGCGGAATATCAGGTTGTAATGGAAGCAAATCCCAGTCATTTTAAGGATTCCAATCTGCCTGTGGAGCAGGTAAGCTGGTTCGATGCCATTGAGTACTGTAATAAACGCAGTATCAGGGAGGGATTTACACCCGTTTATTCAAGAACCGGAGATATTGTTATCTGGAACAGGCAAGCCAATGGTTACAGGCTGCCTACCGAAGCGGAGTGGGAATATGCCTGCCGAGCCGGAACTAAGACCCCTTTTTATTCAGGAACCCTGGTTGATGAAGCCGGCTGGTACAGGGGCAACAGCGGTCAGAAGAGCCGCCCTGTCGGAGAGAAACTCCCGAATGACTGGGGGCTTTACGACATGCACGGCAATGTGCTTGAGTGGTGCTGGGATTGGCTGGATTATTACCCCTCTGAAAATGAAACAGACCCTTTTGGTCCTGAAACAGGAACCCAGCGCGTGTACCGCGGCGGGGCGTGGAGCATGCAGAACATTCACACGCGATCTGCGTACAGGTTTGGAAATCATCTTAATATGCGGAGCTTTTTTTTGGGTTTCCGCGTTGTTAGAAACGGCTACTGAACATTTACTTTCAGTTTAATTCCCTGTTTTTTGAGGGTTTCCTCGTATAGCTTGATGTATTTTTTCGCTGAAAGTTCCCATGAAAAATTTACCGCCATTGCGCGTTTACGCATTTTTTCGATATATTCGCGTCTGTTGTACCATGCCCATACCGCCCAGCCTACTGTATCGTAAATCGACGACGGGCTTAGATAATCGAACATAAAACCTGTTCCGCTTCCTGTCTTCTCATTAAAATTTTCAACAGTATCAACGAGTCCGCCTGTACTGCGTACAATCGGCAATGTTCCGTAAACAAGAGAATACATCTGATTGAGTCCGCACGGCTCATAACGGCTGGGCATCAGGAAAAAGTCGGAACCCGCTTCGATTAGATGGCTCAATTTTTCGCTGTAACCGATCTTTGCCTTGAAATTTGAAAGGCGGGATGTCAGTCCCATTATTTCGATTTCACACCAAGTGTCCCCTGTCCCAAGCAGAACCAGCTGTAAATCCATATCCCTGCAGATGGACCAAGCGCTGCCGTAGGCTGGTCCGAATAATTCGCCTACTCCTTTTTGATCTGTAAGACGGGTGACCATGCCTATTATCGGTATTTTCGAGTTGGCCGGAAGTCCGAATTCTTTTTGAAGAGCTTCTTTTGCCTTTGCTTTGCCTTCCATGTTTTTTGATGAATAAAGCTGCGGTATATATTTATCTTTTTCAGGGTTCCATACATTATAGTCAATTCCGTTTAAAATCCCGGAATAATCCGCGCTTCGGTAACGCAAAACTCCGTCGAGCCTGAAGCCGTGTACCTGTATTTTTGTTTCTTCGGCATAATTGGGTGAAACGGTATTAAGCTTGTCACAGCTGTAAAGCCCTGCTTTAAGCATGTTCATCATGCTCCAGTCTTCAAAACCTGCCTTGTAAAAAACATCCCAGCCAAGACCGGCGTAATCATAATTATCCTTGTGATAAACTCCCTGATAACCCAGATTGTGAATAGTCATTACAGAAACCGTATCTTTAAATTCCCCTGCGCTTCCTGCGGTTCTTTCTGCGAATTTCAGATAAACCGGAGCGACAGCGGCAGGCCAGTCATGGGCATGAAGCACGTCCGGAAACCAGTTGATCTTTCTGCAAAGCTGAAACACGGCTTTGCAGAAAAAAGTAAACCGGCGCGGATTGTCAATAAAATCAGTTTCAAGAGCATTGCCGTAAATGCCGTCTCTTCCGAAAAAAATCTCGTGATCAATAAAATAAACTTTTACAGGATTCTTTTTTGTTGCCCCAGGCATGTCGGCAGTGTAAACAGCGCTCCATTCTTCAATGCCGCCGCCCATCGGCGTTCCCATTGCGTCAGGAAGAAGCTTGAGACCGCTCCGGTCAACTGAATAATACCTGGGGATAACGATTTTTACTTCGTGACCGAGCTTGGCAAGATTTATGGAAAGCGATGAAACCATATCAGCAAGACCGCCTGTTTTTGCATACGGGACAGCTTCGCTTGATACCATCAGAATTTTCAATTTACTGCTCCTTGTTAAAATTTTTCCGCCATTTTCTGATGGTTATCGTTTAGTATTTTCAATCCTTTTTCGTGATCTTCCAGTTTAAAGATAACAACCGCTTTTCCAATCTGACCTTCAAGCGACGCGTAAAGATATTCGATGTTGACCTGTGAATTTTTAAATAACTCCATTAATCCTGCAAGGCTTCCGGGGACATCTTCAATTTCAACGGCAACTACATCAGTCAGCCTTGTTGTAAAGCCTGCGGCATTTAAGGCGTTAATCGCTTCGTCTGTTTTATCGACGATTAAACGCAGGATTCCAAAATCGGCTGTATCAGCTATACTGATTGCGCGTAGATTTATTTTTGCGTTTGCAAGGGTTTTTGTCGCTTCGCTCAGTCTGCCTGTAGTGTTTTCCAAAAATACCGATATTTGTTTAATTCCCATTAAAACTCCTCCCGTTTCGCTCTTTGGCGCCAGACTACAGTCCGACGCCAATGCTGATAATATTTCAAGTATACTCTATATCTTTCTGTTGTCGATGACTCTTTTCGCTTTTCCGACAGAACGTTCAATTGATTTTGGTTCCACCAGTTTTACTTTCAGGCTGATTTGCAGTTTACTTTTCATTACCTGTTCTATACGGCTGCGTAAATTTTCAAGACCGCGTGTTTCATCGCTGAATACATCTTTCTTGACTTCAACCTGAAGTTCCACTTCGTCAAGATGGCTCTCTCCGCGGCTGACAATAATAAGGTACTGCGGCTCTGTTCCTTCAATCTCAATAAGCGCTTGTTCAATCTGGCTTGGAAATACATTGACACCGCGGATGATCAACATGTCATCTGTACGTCCGAATAATCGGTGTATTCGTCTTGTTGTCCGTCCGCATGCACATGGCTCTTCGATAATGCAAGTGATGTCTCTTGTGCGGTAACGCAGAAGCGGAGTTCCTTCTCTTGTCAGTGTTGTAAATACCAGCTCTCCTTTTTCACCTGCGGATAAAACTTTGCCGGTCTTTGGATCGATTATTTCAGGATAGAAGAAATCCTCGTTTACATGCATACCCTTCTGCGCTTCGCACTCAAATGCGACTCCCGGTCCTATTATTTCTGTCAGTCCGTATATGTCGTAGGCTTTCATATTGTAGCGATCTTCTATTTCGGCGCGCATATTATCGCTCCATGCTTCTGCGCCGAAACATCCCTTGCTGATTGGGAGCGCGCGAAGATCGATTCCCGCTTCCGCCGCTTCTTCGGCCAGGTACAGGGCGTAAGAAGGAGTGCAAGTGAGCATTGTGGAACCAAAGTCGCGCAGTATCATAAGCTGGCGTTCTGTGTTGCCGCTGGACATCGGCAGGACTTCTGCGCCGACTGTTAATGCGCCGTAATGAACTCCTGCGCCGCCTGTGAAAAGCCCGTAGCCATAACAATTCTGAACAATATCATCGCGGGTGCATCCCGCGCCGGAAAGAGTTCTTGCCATTGACTGCTGCCATATATCAAGGTCTTTAATTGTATATTCGTTTACGACAGGTTTCCCTGTTGTACCCGAACTCATGTGGACTTCTACAATTCTGTCCTGCGGGCATGCGCGTAAACCATGCGGATAATTTACACGGAGATCATCCTTGGTGGTAAACGGCAGTTTTTCAATGTCATTTATTGAATGTAAATCGCGGGGTTTAATACCTGCTTCATCCATTCTTTTCCGGTAAAAAGGCACTCGTGAATAGAGCGTCTCCGCGAGATTTTTCAGAGCGGCAAGCTGGAGTTTCCTGCGCGCCTGCACTTCCATACATTCGTATTCAGGGTTGTGAATCATGTCGACTCCTCATTATTAAAACAAAATCGGTTTGGAATCCGATGACGCCAGTTTTTCGTCCATTCTCCTAAGGCGGCGCGAGAGGTCACGCGCCAGATTCATTACCAACAAGGAGAATGTTTTAATATCAATTTTATAGATTTCCCTTAAGCCTCTGTTTGAAATAGACATTGTGGTTACTGGGGTTAGTGATTTAATTGTTGCAGTTGCCGGCATAACATCAAGCACTTCCATTTCCCCGAAAGCTTCGCCTTCATTAAAGCGCGAAAGTATAATATCCTGTTTTGTAACAGATACCTGTCCTTCAATAATAAAAAAAATTCTATCGTTGGAATTTCCTTCAGCGATAATTATTTCATCAGGTTTAAACTTTTCATGCTGCATGACATGGAGAATCGCTTCAATCTGCTCCTTTTCAATGCCGCCGAAAAGACTATACCTTTGCAACGCTTCAGGTTTTACCATAGACAATTATATCAGTTTTTACCATAAACAACAAGGTTTATGTTTTATACATTAAATTTATAAAACATAATATCGCCGTCCTGAACTATATACTCTCTTCCTTCCAACCGGTACTTTCCGGCTTCCTTGATTTTTGCTTCTGTGCCGTATTTAAAAATATCATCACAGGTATAAACCTCCGCCTTGATAAAACCCTTCTCAAAATCAGTATGAATTACACCGGCTGTTTTTGGAGCGGTATCCCCTGAACGGAATGTCCATGCGCGGCATTCGTCCTTGCCTGTTGTAAAAAAAGTTCTTAAACCAAGTAATCTGTAAGCACTGTGAATTAATGCTGAAAGACTTGTTTCTTCCAGTCCCAAATCATCAAGGAAGGCTTTTTTTTCTTCGGGACTTTCAATGCCGCAAAGGTCCGCTTCGAATTTCCCGCAGATACTGACGGCTTCTGTTCCTTCTTTTTCAGCGCGTTTTTTTACAATTTCGGTATAGGCGTTACCTGATTTAATTCCGGCTTCATCGACATTACAAACATATAGCTGGGGCTTTGCCGTAATAAAGTGACAGTCGTAAATTGCGTTTTTTTCTTCATCGCTCAAATCAAGCGAACGTACAGGCTGAGCGTTTTCAAGAACAGCTTTTATTTTTTCCAGAATCGCAAGAATAAATTCATTGTTTTTCTTTTCCGCCGGATTTTTCATGGATTTTTCCGCGCGCTCACGCCTTTTTTCCAGAGTCTGCATATCAGCAAGAGCCAGTTCAATATCAATTGTTTCGATGTCGGAAGAAGGATCGATTTTTTCATTTACATGAATAACATCGCTGTTTTCAAAACAACGGACAACATGCGCGTAAACAGCGGCGTCTCGGATGTGCGAGAGAAATTGATTGCCGAGTCCTTCGCCCCTGGATGCGCCTTTTACCAATCCGGCTATATCAACAAACTCCACTGTCGCCGGTATTGTTCTATCCGGCTGAAAAATCGCCGACAGTTTTTCCAGACGCGGATCGGGGAGGTTTATTATTCCCGTGTTTGCTTTAACAGTGCTGAAAGGATAATTCGCTGTTTCGGCAGGAGTGCCGCATAACGCCGAAAAAATCGTTGTTTTTCCAACATTGGGCAATCCTAAAATTCCGCAGTTTAAAGCCATGAAGCAGTTTATCATTTTTTAATCATGTCTAACAAGTCTAATGACATCAGCCTTTTTATTCATTATGATTTTTGTATGAGCTGCAGAATTACCGGTTTGTTTTCTGTTTTGTTTTTATTAATTTTAATTCCCGCATCTGCACAGCTCTTTAATCCTGCTACTTCACTTAATGTAATTAAAACAGAATATTTTGATATTATTTTCCCCTCTGAATCTGAATCCTCCGCGCGCCTTCTTGCTTCCTACGTTGATGATGTTTATGAGAATATCAGTGCGCTTTTCGATATAAAAGTGCCCGGACGCATTCCGGTGACTTTTACTCCCCACATTGAAAGGTTTAACGGTTATTACAGTTCAGCGCCAAGTCCTCATATCGTGCTTTACGATACACCGATGGATGCGGAATGGACAAACTTTGACGATAATCTGAGAAGTCTTTTTCTGCATGAACTGGTTCATGCTGTTACGTTGAATACAAGAAGTCCGTTTTACCGGGTTCTTCAAAAGATTTTCGGCAATTGGGTTTCTCCTGCTTCTGTTACTTCGCCAGGTTTTATGACCGAGGGAGCAACGATAAGCATGGAAAGTCTTTCCGGTTTCGGCAGGGCAAACGATCCTCTGATAAAACAAAAACTCAGGCAAGCTGCTTATGAAGGAAAATTTCATACTCCTTTTCAGGCTTCAAAAGTTTACGATTATCCGGGACAAGGCGGGAACTGGTATGATTACGGCGGACTTTTTTCAACATGGCTTATAAAAAATTACGGTATCGAAAAATACGCCGAACTTTGGCAGGCGATGGGTAAAATTCCCGGATTTTCATTTTTTGTTTACCGTTCGGGATATTATCGTATTTTTAAAAAAATATATAATATTGATTTTATCAGCGCATGGAATATCTTTCAATCTTTATTTGTTTTAAACGATTTGGAAGAAAATGAACTGCAATACCGTAATTTTTCCAAAAACAAAAATTCAATCTCCGCTGTTGCCGCCGCAGGTAAAAACGTTTATATTCTTGACGGTACAGCAGGAAAAATTAATGTGTATGACACCAAAACAGAAAAAGACCGCTCATTTAATACAGATACATTTATTCCGTCCGATCTTGATGTGTCATCTGACGATATGTTTTTGCTTGTGTCCGGTTATCACGTAACAGGTGGACGTTACAGCGCTGTTGTAACAGAACATGAAGCGGTTTCAGGCCGCAGGACAGGGCGGACTTTTAACGATCTGTATAAAGCAAGGTATTTCAGGGACGGAGTTATCGGGATACATCCGCATCTTCATAACACCTGTATTGCCTATGAAGATTTTAACGGAAACAGGGAAATTCTTTTTTCCGGAAACGAGGAGCTTGTTTTTTCCGGTCCCCAGATTCTTGATAATGAGAGAATTGTATTTACTGTGATACGCAAAGGATTAAGGGAACTTCTGCTTTATAATTATGCTTCCCGCGAACTTTTCCGCATAGAAAGCGTCTCTGATGATAATTTATTCTGGCATTACATGCGGGGTCTGCGTGTATCGGAAGGAAAACTTTTTTTCAGCCATAACGCAGATGACCGGATGTATAAACTTGGAATTATTGATCTTGATTCAATGCAGGCTTTCCTCAGCGGCAGGGATTTTTCCGGCGGAGTTTTTTACCCTGTTTCCGCTGACGGCGTTATTTATTACGCGGGCGCGTTTTTTTCAGGCGACGGCTTCATGCGTTTTCCAGAGTCTGCCGGAATGATTTCAGGAACAACAATTGATATTAGACTGAGAAAACTTGATGATATTAATGACAATACATTAGCTGACGATTTAAAAACCGAAGAAAATACCGCCGGAGATTTAAATACAGATCGTTCTTATCAGGAGCTCAGACCTTATTTTGGTTTAAAATATATGAATCCATTTAATTTATGGCTGCCGCTTCCGCTGGTCCGGTATTCCGCAGAGATTGATAATTTGAATTTCAGGCTGGATGGTTTTGGAATATTTACAATTATGGCTGATCCTGCCGGAAGGCATACAATAGATATTTTTGCCTATGCTGATATTACCTACCGGATGGCTATGATTGAAAGTTTAAACTGGCAGTATAATTTTTTCGGTTTTCCTTTAACAATATCATTTTCCGATAAAGTGATAAACGATTTCATAAATAATCCGTACCGTGATACAAGAGTGACGCTGAGCGGAGGTATTTCAGGGTATCCGGGACGATGGGCATACGGTTTATCATTAAGCGCAGGTTATATCCGTACCGCAGGTTTTGACGGCGGAAAGAGCGCTTATGAATGGAAAGAAACAGGAAGCGCATTTTTTTACAGCGGTGCTTTTTATTTGTCAAGTTTTCAGCGCAGAAAGCACGAGTTATTCGGGAACGGTTTTTCATTTAACGCCAAAGGAATCAGTTTTACAGAGAAATTTTTACCGCGCGCGGAGGCAATTTTTCAGTTTAGCACGGAAACGTTAGTTCCTGTCAGGCTTGCACTTTACGGCGCTTATGACAAAACTGAAATGAATCTGCACGGAATATCACATAGTTACGGAAAACCTGTTTTTGAAGACTCAGCGTCAGCAGAATATGAAATTTTCAAGGGACATGTATTTGAATGGCTTGCAGGCAGTGAAATATCCGCAGGAATTTTCTCTTTGGAGATACAAAAAAATCTTTCTCATCTTTATTTTAACAGATTTTACGGCAAACTTATTTCCAGAAATTTATTTTATGACAGCAAAGACCGGCAGGATACAGAGGGAATTAAGATTAACGATTTACGGCTTGCACAATCGCTTGTGCTTAAACTGGGACTGGTTACATCAATTATTCCTGTAAAAACAACCGCGCTTTTTATTGAATCAAATATATGGGGCGCGTGGAAATATTCAAATACCATAACAGGCGAAGGAAATCCCTGGGGATTTGGTTTTGGAGTTAACTTCAATTACTGAAGAATTTAGTGTATAATGGACTTATCCGGCAATCTGATTGGTTGTCTCACAAATCCTGCATTTTTTCGCCAACATACCTTTGGTACGCGGGCTGCGAGAGTGCGATTTTTATTTGGAAGTTGTCCAGAAATTGAAGTTTCCGAACAACTCTAATACTTAAGGAGGAAGATATGGCGTACGCTGCTCAAGATAATCGTTACGGTACAATGAAATACCGCAGATGCGGAAGGAGCGGTCTTAAGCTGCCCGAGACTTCTCTTGGGCTTTGGCATAATTTCGGCGGCGCTGATGATTTCAAAACCGGAAGGGAAACGATTTTATGCGCGTTTGACTCAGGGATTTGTCATTTTGATCTTGCCAATAATTACGGGCCGCCTCCCGGTTCCGCAGAAATCACTTTTGGCAAAATTTTAAAAAACGATCTTCTTCCTTACCGCGATGAAATAGTTATTTCTACAAAGGCGGGTTATGATATGTGGCCTGGACCTTACGGAGAGTGGGGCAGCAGGAAGTACCTTCTTTCCAGCCTGGATGCAAGCTTAAAAAGAATGGGGCTTGATTATGTTGATATTTTTTACAGTCACCGCCCTGACACGGACACGCCGGTTGAAGAAACGATGAGCGCATTAGCGGACGCTGTGCATCAGGGTAAAGCTCTCTATGCCGGTATCTCAAATTATGATGCCGGACAAAGCGCTGCGGCATTTTGCGCATTACGTTCTTTTGGCGTACCGCCTTTAATTCATCAGGCGAGTTATTCTATGCTTAACCGCTGGATCGAAGACGGACTTTTGAATGTTCTTGAAAAAGAAGGGACTGGCTGTATTTGCTTTTCTCCTTTGGCGCAGGGGTTATTAACAGGACGGTATCTTGACGGTTCGATCCCAAAAGGATCAAGGGCTTCCAGAGACGGGTTTTTAAAATCCTCCTCTATAACACCGGAACTGATAAAAAAACTGAACGCGCTCAACAGTATAGCAAAAGAGGGAGGCAGAACCCTCTCTTCTCTCGCGGTATTATGGATTCTGCGCGATAAACGCAATACAAGCGTGTTATTGGGCGCCAGTTCTCCGTCCCAGCTCAAGGAAAACCTCACAGCTCTTTCACAGCCGCCTCTCTCAGCGGAAGAACTTGAAAAAATTGAAGGGGTTTTGAAGGGTTGAGGATTTAGCCGCACACATGAAAAGTGGTATCGGATTATAATCCATTACTTATTAACAAAGCGGGAAACGGGAGTCGGACCCGCGACATCGACCTTGGCAAGGTCGCGCTCTACCACTGAGCTATTCCCGCCGGTAAAGAGCTTTAAAATAACGGTTTAAAGTTAGCAAAATATTAAAATTTTGTCAAGAGGATATATTTTTGAATATTTCATCACTCCCACTCAATCGTTGCGGGCGGTTTGCTTGAAATATCGTAAATAACCCGTCCTATTTCTTTTACAGAGTTTGTGATGCGCGCGGATATTTCCATCAGATCGTGCGATTCAAACGGGTAAACGTCTGCGGTCATGCCGTCGCTGCTGATGATGGCGCGTAACGCAAGGACATAGCCGTATTTGCGCTCGTCGCCTGCGACGCCGACTGAGCGTAATGGGAGAAGGATAGCGAAAGCCTGCCAGATTTCGTCGTAAAGAAAAACCTCGCGCGGACTTTTGCGTTTCTTTAATTCTTCGATGAAGATTGCGTCCGCTTCGCGCAGGATGTCGCATCTGGTTTTTGTTACCTCTCCAAGAATTCGCGTAGCAAGACCGGGACCGGGAAATGGGTGGCGGCAGATAGCGTCTTCGTCAACACCGAGGAAGCGTCCGAGTCGGCGTACTTCATCTTTGTAAAGTTTATCCAAAGGCTCAATTATTTTTCCGGCTTTGCGCTTTGCGTCCACAAGAGGGCTTCCGACATTGTGATGGCTTTTTATTACATGCGCTTTTTTGCCGACGCCTTTTCCGCTTTCAATTAAATCTGTGTAAAGCGTTCCCTGCGCAAGAAGGTAGCTGTCCGGCAGTTTAAGACGCGCAACTTCGCGCTCCTGTATCGTAATGAATAAATCGCCGATTGTTTTTCGTTTTTCTTCAGGATCAGTTTTGCCTTTAAGCGCGGAAAGGAATTCGTTTTCGCACATAATTACGTGAACATTTTTTGCGCCGAGATTTTCCAAAATGGCGCTGACATTTTCTGTCTCGTTTTTACGCATTAGTCCTGTATCCATGTACATCAGGTATACCTGCTCAGGATTTAACGCTTTTAAAAGAGCCGCGCCTGCGACAGTAGAATCAACGCCGCCTGAAATTAAAAGCAACACTGGATTATTGCCTGCGTACTCTTTTAATGTTGTGTTTAATTCTTCTATATAATGTTCCATGCTCCAGCTTTTTTCGCAGCCGCATACATTAAAGACGAATGCGCAAAGAATGTCATCGCCGTTTTCACAATGGGTTACTTCGGGATGGAATTGGAGTCCGAACCACGGTTTTTGCTCATGAGCGGCAACAGCAGGGTAACCTGTTACGCTTGTGCCGTGTTCCTTGAAACCGGGCGCAAGCTGTGTCAGTGTATCGCCGTGGCTCATCCATGCGGTGAATGAAACGCGAAAACCATCCAAAAATTTTGAAATGTGAGTTTGGTGCGGCAATGCTTCTTTATTTGTTTTTACCTCAATGCGTCCGTATTCGGTATGAGGCAAAGACTCAACCTTGCCTCCCAGATCATGCGTCATTCTTTGCAAACCATAACAAATTCCCAAAAGAGGCATGGTACTGCCATCAGCGCGGGTGCAATTATAAATTTTTTTATCGGGCGCGGCGCCTGTTCCGTTTACCGATTCCGGAGATCCTGATAAAATTATTCCTTTAACGTCTGCGCTGACAATTTTATCAGTTAATTCCGCGTCTCCCGGGACTATTTCGGTGTATACGCCAAGATCGCGTATTCGCCGCGCGATAAGCTGAGTAGTCTGGCTTCCAAAATCAAGAATTAATATTTTATCCATGGTTTAGTATATAAAAAAAATGCAAACATGACTATTTGTATCAGTAATGTATTTGCTGGACAATTTTAGTAATGATATGTAAAATGAAAAATGCAGACTTGTGAGACGATTAACCGAATTGCCGAACAAGTCCAATATTAAATGACAAAGAATATTCATGAATAAAGCAATAAAGATTCTTTTGATAACTGTGTGTATAGTTTCAGGCATCGTTTCCTTTTTTTATCTATGTTTGAGAAACAGGGATGTTTTAGGCGAGTATTATGCGCAAAGTTCCGTAAATGTAGAGATTAAAAAAGAATTTGCGTATAATATTGCAATTGTTGTGGAAACCGCGCCAAATCCGTGTTCCTATTGGCTGTCTCCAACTACAATGCCTGATGATAATACGAAAACCGCAATAATGCATAAAAGTATTCCTTTAAAAAGACCATACTGGAATCCTGCGATACAGTTTCCCATGGAAAATGCTGAAGAAGCTTTAATGGCAATTGATAACATAGCTTTTTTTACAGGGAACAAGTTGCATTATTTTTCTCATGAAGAGGTTCAGAAATTCAAACGAGCAGATAAGGATGTCTATTCGTTATTTTTCATTCCCGGCGTTTATTATGAAAGATCAGTTGTTTTTAGAAACTGGAGTAATTATTACGGCGATATTAACTTTGGCATAAAAACTTTAACAGCCTTTTTATTATTTCCTGGAAAATTTATTCCAACATATTTTTTTTTAATTCTACTGCTTTTCATATTCAGAAAACAGATAGCTGTTTTATATGCAGCCGTACTCAATAAAAAAAATAATCTGGCAGTTATTTTATTGATTTTTATTCTGGCAGCGGGATTTATTCTCAGATGGAACGGTTATGTAAGACATTCAGGGTGGACTGATGAGATATATTCAGCGACGCGTGCAGGAAATCCTGCAATGCCTTTTTTAAATACATTCACAGATCCCGGGAATCCACCTTTTTATTATATACTGCTTAGATTTTGGTTTAAAGTATTTGGGTGGTCTGAAGAATCCGGAACTATACTTTCTGTGCTTCTCGGAACTTTTTCCATTTTTTCCATATATTTACCTGTTAAATTATTTTTTGGTAGAAAAGCGGCTCTTTGCGCTGCGTTATTTACCGCTTTCAGCGGCTTTTCGATAGGGTATTCGCAGGAAATGCGCGGATATATATTGTTAATGACGCTTGCTCCGCTGATTTCACTTGCATTGTTTAAATTCAAAGATAAACCGTCGATAAAAAATCTTGTTATTTATATTTTACTGTCAATAATGACTATAAATACACATCATTATGGAACTCTTTTGATTGTCGCTAATTTTTTATTGTTTATTTCTTATGTACTTTATCAAAAACAATGGAAAAAAGGGATTGCTTTTACTGCCGGAAACGCTGTTGCCGTTTTATCCGCTTTTCCCTATTTTTATTACATGCTGTTTATAAGGAATCATAATTTTATTCACAATGATTCAAAACCGGGTATTGAACATTTTTTTGTTTTTTTTATAATAATTATTTTTGCTTTCATTTTTATTTTCTGTAAAAATAAAATGTTAGATAAATATAGGGAAAAAACCATAAAAAACGATCAATATATATTTTTTGTATATTTACTGGCGGTTCCTGCCCTTATTTTTTCATTATCATTTATTTTTTCATTTTTCAGGATGATGATTAGTTTTCGTTATTTATGGCCTGTCAGCGCACCTTTTGGATTTGCCGTATCAGCGATTATTGTCACATATATTAATAAAATAAATAAATGGCCCTATTTAACCGTCTTATTAATATATATTTTTACAGTATCATTTAATGGAATTATGCCGGATATACCAGGCAGGGGGATTGAAGGTTATAAGGAGGCGCGCGCTTATATTGCGGAAGATTCCGCCGCAAATCCGGGAAAGAATTCTGTTATGTTGAATAACGCTCCGGCCAATGCGGCATATTACGGGTATCCAAATCTGCCGGCTTATTCTGAAAATCCGGACGCAGATGTCCTGTATATTTTAAATGACATATTTTATATCAATGAAAATGACATGTATAATGAATTACAAAAAAATAATATTGATTGTAATAATATGTTAAAAATATACTTTGACATTAAATATCCGCGCGGTGACGGGAATGTTGTTTTTAAAATTTATTTAAAGCCTAAACTCATAAAACAACTTTAAATATTACTGTTACCTTCATTCATGTTGCCGTAGTCAGGTTCAATTCCCCTGGAGCGAAGCGCTTCTACATAGTTTTTAAGTTTAGGAAAATTCTCCGTATCTTCACATGAAAAACCTGCAAGGAAAACTGTTTCGCTCGATTTTGTCCAGCTTAGTTTTAATTTTAATTCAAAAGGTTTTATGTTATCTGCTTTGCCCGGAAGGATTTTTACCTGATAAATTTGATCGGGTATAATATTGACATATGTAACGCTTTTAATGCTGCAGCCTGAAACGCTTATATTTCCAAGCTGCCCTTCGCCTTCCATGCCTGCGATTTGTACGCCGGCATCAAGTTCAAACTGGGGCATTCCATGCCTGGGAGCCTTTCGCTGCTGGTATACGGCAAGCTGATCGCTTAATTCTTCTTTCTTTTTTAAAAAGAACATATTACCTCTTATTGGACTTGTTCAATAACTTGATTAGTTATCTCACAAGTCCTGCATTTTCCTGCCTATAACACCTTTAAGACTAAGGCTGCTAAAATGCAGTTTAATTATGGAAGTTGTTCAGAAACTGAAGTTTCAAAACAACCCTATTTGTTTTTGTCTGGACGGATTAAAATTTTTCCGTCTACAATCTTTTTTGCCATAGAAAAAGATTCAGCTATCTGTTTACTTGCGTTCTGGGCTGATTCTACGCTTATGTCTACTTCTTTCGAAGCAGCGTCCAGGTCTCTGACAGTGTCGGCAATGATGGAACTGTCGCTTTTTATTTTTACTGAATCACTGCTGACTTCATCCACCATTTTTCTGATTTTTTTCAGGGCTTCCATAATCTGCCCGGAATTAAGCGCCTGATTATCAATATTGTTTTTGATGTCCGCAAAAGAAGAACTCATTTCGGACAACTTCAGGAAAATATTATTCATACTGTTTACAGTTTGACCTGAAACAGCCGTTATTTCGTTTATCGCTTCTGTCATGCTTTTAATTTCGGAAGAAATGGATTTCGATTCCTTGTCGGACATTTCCGCAAGCTTCCGTATTTCAGAAGCGACAACAGAAAAGCCTTTTCCGGCTTCTCCGGCATGAGCCGCTTCAATCGCGGCATTCATGGCAAGAATATTTGTCTGCGCCGCGATACCGGATATTGTTTTATTGGCGTTTTCAAGAGCGATAGAACGTTCAGTTAAATTTGTAATGTCTTTGGTTAGCAGTTCCAGTGTTTTCTTGCTGTTTTTCGAGGAGTCCCCAAGTGACATGGTTATATTATTAACATCCTGAACCGTATTTTTTAAATTGCGGATACCTTCAACCATTTGTTCAATCAAATCAGAAGATGAGTTAATGCTTTCCGACTGGGATTCTACTGCTTCGTTCAAGGCGTTAATGTTAACGATAATATCATCCACAGATTTGGAAGTTTTTCGTACAGATGCGCTTTCTCCTTCGGTTTTATCTACAAGCACCTCCATACCCTCAATTATTGTGCCAAGTTCTTCGTTTGATTTGTTGATGATCTTGTTGAGATTCCTGCTGATATTAAGCTGCTTTCCAAGCTGTTCATCGTTGATTTCTCCCATTGTCTGGCGCAATGTATCCCGTATGGCATAAAGCGCGGTCTGCATGATACCGATTTCGTTCCTGCGCAATTTGGAAGTTTTTATATCAAAACGCATCTGCGCCAATGTGTTAGCTGCAACTGCGACTTCGTTGATTGGTTTTGTGATTGAGGAGGCGACAACCAGTGAAACAAGAACCGCTGCTGTCAGAATTATTGCAAGTGAAACGATAAAAACAAAGATCGCGCGGTTTTCCAGACCTTTTACATAGCTGACGTCAAGATCAAGCCCCAAAATACCGGCTGTTCTGCCTGTATTGTCATAAACCGGATAAAAACCTGACACGAATGTACCCCATTCATCAGTGTAAGGTTTTTTGGTTATGACAAAAATCCCGCTTGTCAGAGCTTCCATAATTTCATCCGGCGGATCATCATAAGGTTTTAGCAGGTATTTATTAATTTCGGCGCCTTCGTCAAACAGGGAAATATCATCTGTATCCAAAATGAAGCGAACATTACTGCCTTCAATATTAAGAAAATAAATATATGCAAAACCATAGGATTCAGATATAACGTTTATTTGTCTGACAAGGTCATAATAAGACTGCAGACCTGATCTTCCCTGCTCTAAAAGCAACTGTACGTTTCTTAATTCGGGAAAAAGACTTTCTATTGAATTGGCGGTGTTTTTAATGACCTCTGTATAACTGGTTTTTATATACGATTGATATTGATAAAAAAGGATCAGACCAATCCCCAGGGCTACTGCAAGCGATATACATGAAAAAAGAAGTGTAAATGTCGTTTTTAGGCTTTTCATAAAATAATATTAAAACACAGTTTTTCTTAATATACAATATGAGCAGGTTCTTTATAAGCAGGTTATTTCAGAACTTTATTAAAAAAAGATACCTTCTGGACATTATGATCTGTTATAAAGATAATATCAATTATGAAAACAATAATAAAACGGGTTTTATTTTATACAACTCTTGTTATTGGGTTTGTGGTTCTGCTTACAGGAGTATTCCTGGGTGTTCTTACCATCGCAGAATATCGTCCGGCGGAAATTGAAAAGCTGGAAATTAAAAATCACGTCGCAGCGGCTCAGCAGGCAGGACTGTCAGCAAATGTTCCTTTCAGCGTGCTTACATGGAATATCGGTTATGCTTCTCTTGATGAAAGCCAGGATTTTTTTATGGACGGAGGAAGAGGGGTGCGTCCTCCAACCGATGAAAATGTCAGGCGCAACCTGCCTGGTATCATGGATTTTATTAAAACGGCAAATTGTGATATCACGTTAATTCAGGAGATTGATATTGCTTCAAAGCGATCATATTACATCGACCAGCGTGAGTTCCTGACAGAGAATTTTTCAGGAGCATCAGTCTTCGCCTATAATTTTAACAGCATTTTTGTTCCCATTCCTGTCGGCGAATTTATAGGTAAAGTTGAGAGCGGTCTTTTAACATTAAACCGTTTTAAAAACAATGAAGCTCTGCGCATGAGTCTTTTCAATCCTTTTTCATGGCCTGTGCGCGCAGTAAATCTGAAACGTTGTCTTTTAATAAACCGCATTCCGGTTGAAAATTCTCCGACGGAACTTATTGTTGTAAATCTTCATCTTGAAGCTTATGACTCAAGCGGAGGCCGGGAAGCTCAGACCAGAATGCTGCTTGATTTTTGCAGCAGCGAATATGCGAAGGGTAACTACGTTATCGCAGGAGGCGATTTTAATCAGAATTTCCCCGGCATTGATCCTCATCGTTTTGAAGTAAAGCAAAGCGATTATTTTATTCCAGGAACCTTAAACCCTTCGCTGCTTGCTCCCGGCTGGCAATTTGCCGCTGACTCAAAAATACCAAGCTGCCGTCTGCTTAACGAACCATACTCAGGAGATCCGGAAAAGACTCAGCTCTATATTATTGACGGTTTTATTCTTTCCCCTAATGTTGAACTTGTTAAATTAACGGCATTTGATCCTGGCTTTAAATATTCAGATCACAATCCTGTAAAAATTGAGGTAATGCTGAAATACCGTCTATGATAAAAGTCAAGCTACTTTCAAAATAAATTTACTTTTTTGAAGCAGATTTATATATTGACTCATTTTGGCTTCATGTTTCTGTTTATCTCTTCCGTAATGATATTCTCCTTTTTT
>Ga0209755_10000467_pt1 | contig 73890 bp, 55 predicted proteins | sample TergutCo191P1_FD_187301 | JGI IMG/M metagenome (GOLD analysis project Ga0209755, IMG submission 187301) | Cornitermes sp. P1 segment gut microbial communities from Petit-Saut dam, French Guiana - Co191P1 (SPAdes) (version 2) | ecosystem: Host-associated > Arthropoda: Insects > Digestive system...
CATATTCGTTAAGCAACATGTCTAAATCTTCGTACATACGCATTAATAAATCATTATCCCATGCAACTAAAGTATTCATATCATTTATAATTTCATCAAAAGAAGGGTTTGAGAAACCACCCCAGTTATCCATAGAGCCAAGACTCCATTTCAAAAATGGGAATGGTGTAATCGCAAGTTCACTGAACATGAAGAACATATGCATGTCACTGTTTGCGTTTAAATTTCCTCCGACGATACTGCGCAAAGATGAAAAATTTATAAATTTATCCCCATACAATCGCAAATCAATACCAACCATTTTTAAGTCAGCTTGAAATGCTGTAAAAAATTGTTCCCACAAGGAACCCATAGGCAATACAATGTTTACATAAAATGGCGAACCATTTTCATCGGTTCGAAATTCATCCGACCATGAAAACCCAATCGCATCCAGTATTTCGTTTGCCCTCGATATGTCAAATGTTGATAATCCGGGCGATGCGAAGTTGATATATTGGTATGCATTGTAAGGATGATGGGTACTGGTTGCAGGCATTGTATGCGGTATCATATTTGTTAATATTGTTGGATTTAATACATAGGCAATTGCGCGTCTAAAAGAAGGATTACTTATAGGATGATTGTCGCTTCTGGGTGTTAATGTTGGTGACTGCGAAAGGCTCAAACGATTGTTAATAACACCCAAATTAAAATATAATAAGGCTGATTGATTTGAAAAGTTACCGAGCATGGTTTGTGCATGTTCTTGTTCCACCATACCACCAACATTGCTTAAAACATCGATCTCGCCACTAATTATCTTACTCATTGCGTCCATTTCATCCATGACAATGAATTCGATCCCATCCAGCAAAGGTGCTCCTTGCCAGTACATATGATTTGCGCGCAATAAAATACGCTCACCATGTATAATATTGTCCAGTGTAAATACACCATAGCTTAAAGCGTTGAACCCAATGTTTGGATGCGTGAGCAATTCCATAAATGATAAATTTGCCAAATGATGCATTGGCAATGGAATAAAGGGCATGTCCATGATTAATTGGGGTGTCGGATAAATTATGAACGTTATATCCAAAGTACGAAAATCATCGCTTAATGTTAAACCACGAATGTAATCAACATGCCCCGCGTTAAAGTCTTCTACACCGACAATATTTAATAATGGATTGCCCGCCCTCAGCGGTAAAATCATGGGTGCCTCACCCATTCTTGCCGCAAAATGATATGCAAAATACAAATCTTTTAATGTTAATAAAACACCATCGCTCCAGTAAATGTGAATGTCATCCGGCATTGTTAGCGTTATTGTTTTATTTGCGGCGTCCATGTTTAAACTCAATGGACTTTGACTGGACTGCATAAAAAGTTCGGAGCAAGTAAAACACGGTAAAAGCAATGGGGGCATCAATATAGAACCAATAATTTGGTCATACTTTGATATTGGCAATATTTCATCCATAAATGGTATAAAGACACCCGCAAAATGATGCTCAAATGCATTATATGAAGTGTGGTTTAAAATCATGGGCAAACGCAGCACCCCGCCTTGCGCAACTATTTCATTGCTTATGTTATTTGTTGGATATATTCGTCTAAACTCTTGAATAATTGCACTTGCATCAAAAGTTAATGAGGGCAGCTGCACGACATTTTCATTGCCATTGTTAATATCTTTTTCTTGTGCTGTTTCGCGGCGGCAACCACTTAGACTCAATAATAAAATTATGATAAAAAAATATTTTAACAAATTATAGACAACCCCTATTCTTTTACTTGCAACAATTCTAGCGGCTTACGTCTTATAACAATCCATGCGCCAACAACATTGCCAACAACCACACAACCAAAATACAAACCCATTGCGAGAAAAAACAAAGACCCCAAATACACATGCATCAGCAAAAGTATTAAAAACCCGGGAATCACACCCATCAAACAAACTGTCATCTGTTCAGCAAATAGCATTGTCATAATGCGGCGTTTGGACTGTCCAAGAATATGCTGTATCGCTGCGATTTTTGCATTTTGAAGTGCCAGCAACAATGCAAGCCCCGCAGAAATAACCACCGTCACAATCAAAGCAAGCGGATAAACCATCTCTAATAATAAAAGCGTTTGCCTTGCGATACTGACCAAATTGAGCATGATGCGATCCATCAAAATGAGTTCCATAGGCAGTAGTCCGGCACGCCTTGCACTTGCAATTTCTTCCAGCACTTTGCGTACATATTGTATGTTTGTGTTGTACACCGGATTTATATTAAAACGCAGCGTAGAATAAAAAGCAAGCCCTCCCAAAACATCCTCCATGACGCTTTGCGGAATGAATACTGAATTGCGAACTTCTTCCCTTGTCACCATACCATTGTGTGTTCCGATGATGCGCGCCGGAATGTATTGCAAATCATGCGGACTGTTCAGCATATATCCGACAAACACATCATCCCCAAGAAAAAATCCGCGTGCGTCCATTACAGCATCCGCAACGATTATGGGTATGCGCATGGAATCAAAAAAGATGAAATTATTCTCAGTGTACCCTGTTTTAAAAATAATCTCCAATCCACCATAACCATCAAAAGAATATTCTTTCATAAAAAGCGCATAATCATTAAATGAAAATAAAAAATCCAATTGTTCGATATTCTGAGGGTGCCGTACTGGCAACTGCGCATGATAACCAATACGCTCTTGCCAATCATATGGGAATGCACCATTATGATCAGGCATCACAATAAACGACATAAAATGCATTGATTCTAAAAACAAATTGTCCACAAGCCCACTCTCACGCACATCATCGACAGCACGCCGAGATATTGAATCAAACATTGTGGCATTTACAGCAAATGGGTCTGCTTGCCGAACTTCACCAAACACGATCGTCGACCGGTACAAATTTCCAATATTTTCATCGGCACGATGAATTGATTCTTGAAGCCAACCCAAAACCAATATACTAAACAATGCGATAAAAATACCCAATAATGTTTTCATTGGTGTCCGAGAAACAACACGAAATACATACATAAAGAAGTTTATAATGCGCATCATGCCGGTTCCGACTAATTTTGTAACCGGCATCTTTAAATTTTTCACCTGTAATGGTTCCTGTGTAATCACTACTGTGGTATCTATTGTTGTTTTTTGTTTGCGTTTTTTAATCATGGTACCTTGTAAAAGTGCAAGCACCGAAATGCGACTTGCCCTTACCAAACCAATAATAATTAACACCATGATAAACACAAACACAATCAACACCATAATCACAAACCAGTACACCGAAAATGTGACCTGCGGTGTGTATCCTGCAACGATGTCGCCGATTGGAACGAGCGTCCGATAAATAGTATCCAATGAAAACAACCAACCAACATAACCGCCGATTAGCACTGACGGCATACAAAAAAATAATACGGAAGATGAAAGCCGCGATGCGACCATATATTTTGTTCCACCCAGCGCGCGTTGTACCGCCATATCTTTCCATCGTTGTTTTAAATAAATATACACAACCAATGAAAGCACCAAAATCAAAACGACCCAAAAGACCACCGCATTAAACACAACAATCAATAAAAGGGGTGAAACGGCTTCCCAAAACTCAGAAGCACCGCTTTCAAATACCACCAAGGCCATGTTCATGTCACTGAACGTATCTGCATATTGTAAAATAAATTCTTGTTCATGCCGTGCATCTTCGAGTATGAAGCTGTACCGCATACTTGGTATAAAGCCGTCATGCCACGCAGCTTGAATCATAGGGTCATCAATAATAAAGTGAACATCGTCCGGTATGATTGATGCCGGCACATATAAAAATGTGTTTCCGACAGAACCGATCCCTAATGACCGCGAAAAATCACTGATAATACCAACAATCTCCAGTTCTAAATAATGCTTGTGCGCCGCATCAGGGTGGCTCCTAACAACAAATTCTCTTGAAATCGGAGAAAAACCGACAACATGTTGTTCGGATGAAACACGAAGACGCAATTCGTGTCCAACATGTAAATTGTTCGCTCTTGCAAATGCATGAGAAACAACAACGACATGATTTTCATGAATATGGTCATCATATGTGATCAATCTACCTTGATGTAGCTGTATAATATAACGCATCTGTTCACGCAACCCCAGTGGCAACGACGCATTGCGTTGAACAAAAGGCATTGCGGTCATGTCTATTGTGCCTGTCATCAGTACACCATGATGATGGTGATTTAAAAAGGCAACATCATCTGCAATATGCTTCAAGTGTGCGCTTGAAAAATCCACCCCTGCACGCACATCCTCAACAGGATAGAACCACAATCCATCATTGTTTAAAGGACGCATTTGAATCGGATTGTTGTTTTCGCTTCTGCGCGGCACATGTAACATCAAAGCACCAAAACGCTGATAATACACCCCACGGAAAATATAAGTCTGCCCGATTGTCAAACCTTTTAAGGCATCGGCATCAACACCCATATTAAATTCAAAATCCATTTGTAATGTGCGCCATGGATTTGTCAAATGCTCAGAATAACCGGCAAGACGTTCAATCAACAACAAATCTAGCCGAATGGCATGTTGCATCGGAATCATATCAAGGACAGTTGCGTAAAATAACGATTCTGTAATACGCGTCTGCATGTTTTCCGGTATACCGCGCACCATACCAATAACATCGGTATTATGAAAATCCAATAAGGTTGCTTCCACAGCCATTCTGGATTCAGCTTGCCGAACAAACGGACTCTCCCTTAAAATGGCAGCAGCATCCGAAACATCATCCCATGGCGACTCCGCTCGTAAAAAACCGATCGCTCGGTACAGCTGGCTGAGTTCATTAATTTCACTGCGCACTGTAATAAATTCCGCTGTCCTCAAAAAGAATGCAAACGATGATAACCCAATGAGCACCATTAACAGTGCCGTCCGAATTGGCTGCCGCAGCATCGATTTAATGAAAATGTTTTTTCGCATAATCTACTCCTACTGTCATGTTCATGAAATTATATCAAAGAATCCGAAACAACATTGTATTGTAATGCAATTGCATTTTGAACGCTTCATATCACGCATCATTTCTTGACTTTAAATCACATTTTTTATATTATATACAAAATTTATTATGACATGGAAGGCTTCATTATGGGTAATGTTCACACCAAGACATTAGGTGCTTATCTTAAAAATGTTCGGACATCCCGAAAGATGTCCCGTAAAGATGTCATTATGTTACGAAACAATGAAGTCATTTGCAGTGAGAATCATCTGGCTGATATTGAAAACGGCAAGTGTTCACCTTCTTCGGAAATATTAAATATGTTGCTTATCAAACTTGGTATTTCGTATGACGGCATAATGGAAATCGTTTATGGTGTATCGTTTACAGCATTTATGAACAAGTTCGCTCAAGCGTGGGATATGGTTTATGTTGATGGATTTGAAAAACACATTATGATTATTGAAGAATTAAAAAATAATAAGGATTTTGACCAATCCATTCCAACAATAAAACAGGCGATTTTATTGTTGGAAGGTTGTGTTGAAATGCAATACCGAAAAAATTATACTCGGAGCATTGAACTACATAAGGAAGCGTTGGAACTTACAGTAAAAAAGTCATTTAAAAATAATTTGGTACAACTTTCAAGAATAGAAAACCATTTCTTTAGTTTAATTGAATATAGATTGTTAAAGTGCTTGGCAATAAGTTACGCTTCTCTTTTTATGCGCGATGAAGCAATTGATCTTTTTTATGTCATACAGGATTCGCTTGAAAACAGTCACAGTCCTTATTCATTAAAAAAGCTGTTGCTTCCTTCAATTTATTTTAATCTATCAATCCTTTTATATAAAGTTAACCGTATTGCTGATTCTTATAGTGTTGCAACACAAGGCATTGAATTTTGCAACATGTCACGTGAGTACAAAGAGTTGCCTAAATTGTTATCTCATCAAGGTTTAACATTGCATTATCTTCATCGCCAAGATGAAGCACTTGCCAGTTTTAAAAGCGCACATTCTTTTTATATCGCACACAACAATCTTGAAAGAGCAAAATATTTATCCGAACGAATGTTTAACTTGGGAAAATATATTCCTGATTAAAATTATTTTAATCATACGGTTCTTGATTTTTGTGTTTCATAAAGATAAGGGTAGCACAAATAAAATCCAATGAAAATCCATATATACTTGTAAAAAAGCATCCGCCAAGACCCATTTATTTCCATCATGGAACATCCTTTACATGTTAAATTAGTACAAGTCCGTTTTACAAACAACCCCCATTTGGGCATCACTGCCTAAATGGGGGTTGTTTTATCGTATGTATTTCGCGCGTAGTTTTCGCAATATGTCCGCAAAATATTCCGGCAAATCAGAATCAAAAACCATCGCTTCCTCAGTGGTTGGATGCACGAGTTTTAATGTTTTTGCATGCAATACTTGTCCTTGTGATTTAAACAATGGCTTTTGCGGACCGTACAGCGCATCCCCCAAAATAGGATGCCCCATAGACGTTAGATGCACACGGATTTGATGGGTGCGTCCGGTTTCAAGCGATGCGGAAATATGCGAAAAAGCCCCAAGCCCCTCCAAAACGGTAACATGGGTGACGGCATTGCGTGCCTTTTTTGCCGGATCAATGATGACCGCCATTTTTTTGCGGTCTATGGGATGTCTGCCAATGGACTTGTCGATGGTGAAGGATTCTGTTTTAAACCCACCATAACAAACCGCTTCATAGATACGGCTCATGCTGCGTGACGCCAATTGTTTTGACAACGATGCATGTGCACGATCATTTTTCGCCGCAACCATGAGTCCCGAAGTATCTTTATCCAAACGGTGCACGATGCCAGGACGCATTTCACCGCCAATGCCGGAAAGTGAATCGCCGCAATGATGCAGCAGTGCATTCACCAAGGTACCGGTATGATTGCCCACCGCGGGATGCACCACCAAACCTTTTTGCTTATTAATGACAATAATATCTTTATCTTCATATACAATATCCAGCGGAATGGCTTCCGGCTCGGCCGTGTATACAACAGGCGCGTCAGCGGCAACCGCCACGACATCACCAAGCCGCATCTTGTAATTTTTCGCGACAAAGTTTTCGTTGACCAACACTTTGTGATTGATTATTAAATTTTGCGCACGGCTGCGTGTGGATACATCATCGGAGATGATGCTTAAAAACACATCAATGCGCTCGCCAATAAAATCCTCATTGACAACAAATGTCATCCACTCGGATTCATGCGGTATGTGTACCATTTCCGTTTTTTCTTCTCGTGATGTGCCGCGCTTTTTCATACAGGGAGGTCTTTAACCACAAACAAAAGAATAAACAGCATGAAGAAGACGCCCACGGTCACATAAGCATCGGCTAAGTTCCAAATCGGAAAATCTATAAATAAAAACATGATCATATCTCTTACAAAACCCAGTGCCACACGGTCAATCAAATTGCCGATGCCGCCGGCAATGATTAAAATGACGGGTGCGCGTAAAAGCCAGTACTTTTTATCGTCCGGCAACCTAAAATAAAAGATGAGCAGAACAATAATGAGTATCAATTTAAATGCCGAAAAAATCCACTGCCCCCATGCCAAATCAGTAAACATACCAAAGGCAATTCCTGAATTTTGTAAATACGTAAGTCCAATCACATGCGGAATGACAACTTCTCTGGACATTCGGGTGAGGTTATGCTGCGCCCAGTGTTTTAGCCATAAATCCAGCGCAACTAAAATAACCGAAGCAGCAATCAATACCGCTCCGGTCAATTTCCAATTTTGATTTAAATATTTACGCATCAGCAAATGAAATGCCGATGGATTTCGCAATGCGAACCATTTCGCCATTTGGATTTACCACTTTAGCGCCGCCCAGTGAGGTCTCACCGGTTTCGCCGGAGCCGAGGACATCTTCAAGAGATACCGCGTCCATTTTGCCGTGCGCAACACATACCATATTGCCAAATTTGCCTTCTTTAATCAGTTCTGATGCTTTTACACCATAACGCACGGAGAGAATGCGGTCTGCCGCAGAGGTATCACCGCCGCGCTGAATGTGTCCAAGCGTACAGGAGCGTACTTCTTGAGGAATGATTTCTTCAAGCTGTGCCGCAATTTTTTGCGCAATGCCAAAGAAACGTGCGCTGTCCGGGCTGTCTTCAACGATTTTACCCACAACCGCTCTGCCGCCTTTTTCGATGGCACCTTCACACACTGCGATGATGGTAAACGGACGTCCTGCTTTGGTGCGGTCTTCAATTTTTTTCACAATACCATCAATGGTATAAGGGATCTCAGGGATTAAGATGACATCCGCACTGCCTGCAATGCCCGCATGCAGCGCAATCCATCCGGCACTGCGGCCCATCACTTCCACCACCATAACGCGGTGGTGTGATTCTGCTGTGGTGTGCAGTCTTTCCAAACATTCTGTAACAACATTGACGGCGGTATCAAAACCAAATGTGGTTTCGGTTGAATTTAAGTCATTGTCGATGGTTTTGGGAATACCGATGACATTGATGCCTTTACGTGCAAAGTCACGTGCGGATGTCAGCGTACCGTCGCCGCCAACCACCACCAAGACATCCACACCTTCGCGCTTCATGTTTTCGACCGCGATATCCGAAACATCTTTTTTTACCGTGACACCATTTTCTTCTACATCATAATTAAATAGGTTGTCTTTATTTGAATTGTATAAAATAGATCCGCCTCGGTGCAGAATACCGGATGTGGAGTTTCTGGAAAGTGGCACAAAATCATTTGTGTACAGTCCGCGATATCCGAATTTATATCCGATGATTTCACAATCCATTGAATTTAGACATCCGCGAACCAATGATGATATTACCGCATTGATCCCCGGTGCGTCCCCACCGCCGGTTAGGATTGCTATCTTTTTCTTTGCCATGTGTTTGTTTCCTTCTTTCCTAAAATAATAGACATATCATGATCGTAATCAAATGATATTTTTTGAAATGAAAATTTCATACCCACGATTATATACCATTTTTGTTATTTTGTCTTGACTTTTTTACGTATATCGCATAAGATTATAAATCGAATCCCTACCCCGATTGAGGATTCAAATGAATAAATATTTTTTAATTTGTAATAAACCCAGAAGCAGCGCTTCATTCTGCGGGCATCGGGATTTATTGCGTCATTAATTTGGAGGTTCAACATGCGTACCACCTTTATTACTAAGCCCCATGAAGTTGAGCGTAAATGGTATGTCATTGACGCAACAGACATGAACTTGGGCCGCCTCTCTTCACAAATAGCACATGTTTTAAGAGGAAAGCATAAGCCCACCTTTAGCCCCTCAGTAGACGTTGGCGATTATGTGATTGTTGTGAATGCGGACAAAATAAAAGTAACCGGTCGTAAACTCGACCAAAAAACCTATGTGCGCCATTCCGGCTGGATTGGTAAACGTAAAGAAACAGTCCTCAAGGATATGTTAATTAAAAAACCTGAATTTGTTTTAGAACATGCAGTGAAAGGCATGCTGCCGAAGAACAACCTCGGCCGTGCAATGTACGCAAAATTCTTCTGCTATGCAGGTCCTGATCATAAACATGAAGCACAAAAACCGGAAGTATTTCCAATTTCAATCTAAAGGAGTAGCATATGCCATCAGTTTCTTATTACGGAACAGGTAGAAGAAAAAGCGCAGTGGCGCGTGTCTACCTCTTACCAGGAAAAGGCGAAATCACCATCAACAAAAGAGGCATTGACGATTATTTCGGGCTTGAAACGCTTAAATTAATTGTACGTCAGCCACTTGAACTGACTAGCACACTCGGAAAATTTGACATTAAAGTCAATGTTTTTGGAGGCGGCTATACCGGTCAAGCAGGTGCAATCCGTCACGGCATTGCGCGTGCACTTTTACTTGCTGATGATGATTTCAGAGGTCCTTTGAAAAAAGCAGGATTCCTCACACGTGATCCACGCATGAAAGAACGTAAAAAATACGGACTTAAAGGCGCACGCCGTGCACCACAGTTCTCAAAACGTTAATATTTTTAATGACCCCAAAAACCCTCGGTTTCCTACCGAGGGTTTTGTTCGAGTTAAAGCAAATGCCAAAATAAATTTATACCTTGATGTGGTGGGCAAACGTGCCGACGGTTATCATGAATTAAACACAGTGATGCAATCCTTGGATGTTTGTGATGACATTGAAATCATGCGTGCAACAAAAGCGCAACATTTTCAAGTGCAGCTTACCACCAACATCCCGTTTTTATCCACCGGCAAACACAATCTTATCATCAAAGCAGCGACGGCACTGCTTGAACATTATCAGATAAAAGATCAGCTTCACATTAATTTAACAAAACGCATCCCCATCGGTGCCGGTCTTGGCGGCGGCAGCAGCAATGCTGCGGCGACCATCAGGGGACTTGCCACACTTTTTAATTTAAAGCCGTCTCCCGAGACATTAAACCATATGGCAAAAAATATTGGTGCGGATGTGCCTTTTTGTCTGTCCGGCGGCACACAGATGGCGACAGGGATTGGGGAAATATTAACCCCCTTACCGGAGGCTCCGGATTGTTACATTGTTTTGGTAATCCCACGCATCCACATTGCCACGCCAAAAATTTTCAGCATGTTAAATGCACCAAATATTTCCAGCGACATTGCAATCGCCGCTGACAAAAAGTTCAAAAACTTCATAAAAATATACAAATCTTGTGATATTTATGAAATTTCATTACAATTTTATAATATTTTTTCAAAAATCACCCCCAAAATGCATCCAATAGTGTTAGAATATGTCAAAATACTAATTAATAATGGTGCAATGGGTGCATGCATGAGTGGCACGGGTCCGTCTGTGTACGGTTATTATGACAGTATGTTGCAAGCACAACGTGCTTACGAAAAATTTCTGCACAAAGATGTACATGTTTTTTTAACAAAAACCACAAAACGAGAGGAATGGAATTCATGAGATTTCAACCGCTAAAAAAAGCAACTTTTTTATGCCTTGCCCTTTTGATGGTCATTGGTTCGGCGCTGCCCGCAATGGCGACCCAGCCTACATACCAAGATGTCCCGACCACGCATTTTGCATTCAATGCAATCAATTGGGTTTCAGATCCTGCCAACGGTGCATTCATGGTTGGCGATGCCAGCAACAACTTTAACCCCAACCGTGCTGTGAGCCGGTTTGATGCCGCCGCAACATTTGCGCTGGCAGCCGGTTTCAGACACAACACCGCAAACCGCCCTCAAGCAGAAAGAGATTTATTCACGCGTTCTTTCAACACCTACCGTCCGTTTTTAGAACAAATGGCGGCACAGTTCCCCACTTGGAATACATTAGTGGACCGTGAAATCGCGTTTTTATTATATAAAGACATTCTCACACAAGACGATGTTGGCCGTTTCATGCAAACGCAAGGAAATACAGCCATCAATGGCATGCTTTCACGTGAAGAAGCGGTAACTTGGATGATCAGATTGATTGACCGCAGTGCGGATGCGTCCGCAATTACCTTCCCGGTCGCAAACCCGCTCACCGATCATGCACAAATCAATGCGGCATTCAGACAGTCGATCTATCTTGCACGGCAGCTGGGCATCATTAACATGCAGACCACCACATTTAATCCTGTGAACAATTTAACACGTGCTGAAATGGCAACATTATTTTATAACGCACTCAGCCGATTTGATGTACCGCCACTGGTTGCGGCAACACCAACACCAACCGCATCACCCACAACACCGGTCGCAACCGTGCAGGGCAGCGTGATCTCCATCACCGGAAGCACACATATTACCATCGAAACCACCACCGGCCCGGAATTGTTTGCTTTGGCACCAACCGCGATCATCATGGTCAACATGCAGCCAAGCCCGTTATCGGCCGTGACCCCAAGTATGACCGCAACCGGTGTGGTCAATGCGAACCGTGAAATTTTAAACCTTGTTGTAAGCTCTCAGGCAGGAACGCCGACGCCGTCGCCAACACCGACCCCAACACCAGCACCAACCGCACCGATCACGCTCTTCTCCGATGAAGGTGTGGTTACGGCAGTATCGTTGTCACCACAATCCATTACCATTGCGACACAACGCGTACGTTTGTCGGGACAAATCATCAATGAAGAACGTACCTTTACCTTTGCCGCAAATGCTGATATTTACAGAGGCACAGAAACCGTTGGCATTACCAGTATTGGCATCAGTGACATTGCCATGTTCCGTTTTGCAGGCAGCGTCATTCATGAGTTGTCACTCATTGAGCGCGAACGCACCATTGAAGGCGTACTCATTGCAACAAGAGGACCGCAAAATTTATTTGCGATGCCCACATTTATCGTTGAATCTGATGATGGCAATGTTTACGAACTGCGCATCACGGACACCTCTGTTTTTATACGCAACGGCATCACCGGATTAAACTGGAATGATTTACGCATTGGTGATGAAATCATTGTCGATACAGAATACGACAGAATCATCGCCGTTGATGCAACCGGTGTACGTTCTCAAACAACAGGACGACTCACACAAATCAATATTTCGGAAAATTATTCAGAAATTGTGATCACATCCGCCGCCAATGCATCCCAAACCTTTGTGATTGTACCCGGCACCTTCGATGTGTACACGCTCAGAATCGGTATGAGTTTGCGCGTGATGCTGGACAGCCGTGAAGTTATTGATGTGTCTGTATTGTCACCCGGGGCGGCGCAAACAACCTCTGTTTTGGGATATATCCAGTCCATCAGCGGAAACGCCTTTGTCGTTGTTGAAGGCACCGGTGTTCATGCGAGAACCCGCACCATCACGATGAACAACAACACCACCATTACCAGAGCCGGGCAGCCATTAACTGCCGGAAGTTTGCGCGTAAACATGAATGTACATGTTGTCCTCACCGGTCCAAACGCAACCACAGCACAATCCATTACTGTCCTTCCATAAATAAAAACTTTGTCAAGTTGAGGGGGTAGCCAACATGGCAAAAAACAAACAAGTAAATACGGAATTAAAACCATTACCCAAGCCTGTAACACTCAGGCTTCCTTCTGTTGGCGAAACAGAACCGCGTCCATCAAAAGGAAAACGGAAAAATACAGCGCGCACTCCGGTACCGGACACTGAGGGTCCCAACAAGCATGACAAAACTCCGGTTGCGGTGCGCGGACAAAGTCCTAAGCGGCAAACACAGACGCAAAAGCGTCAAGACCCGCAAAGCAGACCCAAACCATCGCGTAAAAAATTCAATATGAATCCGCGCATCATCCAAGGACTGTCCATCGGTGTTATCGTTATCGCACTTTTGTTTGCGGTCACTGTTTTTGCCAACAATTTGATTGCGTACAATGCACTTGAAGTGTTTGTTGGCGGTAAGTCTGTTGGCTATATACAAATGAACCCCGACCTTGAAGCATCGCAACTGCAAAATCAAGCGGTCTTACAACTTCAGTCCGGATTGGGTACATCTGTTGAGGTCATTGAGCAAGTCACCATACAGCCGGTTCGGCGCGTAGCACGCCGCGATATGAGTTCACAAAGCGAAATGATTCGGCTCATCACTCAAAACTTTACCTATAAAAGCTGGGCATTGGCAATCTATGTGGATGGAAACAGAGAGCTTTTATTACGCTCACAAGAATGTGCAGACACACTCTTAGAAATGCTTGCACAGCCGTGGGTGAATGAACATACGGTTAATGCCGGCTATGTGACGAACTGGGAACTGGTTCCCGAACTGGCAGATGTGCAAGATGAATCGGTGGTGTTTTTATCACCGCTGGATGCACTGGCACGGCTTGACCGTCCGGTAACCGCGCCGGTAGAACACACAATTGCACAAGGTGAGTTCCTTGGTACACTTGCCATACGGTACGGCACCACAGCAGAACGCATTGCTCAGGAAAATGGCATCACCACCGAAACCATTTTACAACCGGGCAGGGTGCTCACGATTTATACACGCAGACCGCTGCTGTTGGTGAGAACCATTGATGAAATTACCATCACCGAAGATATTGAAATGGACGTTGAAACCAGAGAAAATCCCGACCTTGCACAGTCCGTAAGCAATGTGCTTGCCGAAGGACGCAATGGGCAAGTTCGAAGCACCACCCGCATCATTCGGGAAAATGGACGTATCATTTCAGAAGAAACCCTTGAAGAACAAGTGCTCATTGAGCCATTAACGCATGTTGTTGAAATAGGCACAGGCCCTGCGGCCATCGAGAGGAGATAGTTATGCCAGCAAAAATTTTAGTCGTAGACGACGAAACAAACATTGTTGATATCGTCACTTATAACCTCCGACGTGAAGGTTATGAAACCATCCAAGCCAATGATGGAGAAACAGGATTGCAACTTGCACTGACCGAGAACCCCGATTTGGTATTGCTTGATATTATGATGCCGGGCTTGGATGGCTATGAAGTATGCCGCCGAATCCGCAAAGAATCGCAAGTGCCCATCATCATGATTACGGCAAAAGCAGAAGAAAATGATAAAGTGCTCAGTTTTGAACTCGGTGCGGATGATTACATCACAAAACCATTTGGTGTCAGAGAACTCATGGCACGCGTTATGGCAAACCTCAGACGCGGTCATGTGGTACAAACACCGTCAACTGATGACGGGCATTTATTGACCTTTGGCGAATTGACACTTAATTTAGATTTATACGAAGTAAAACGCGGCAGAGAAGTCATCGAATTGACCCGGCGCGAATTTGAACTGGTAAAATTCCTTGCGACACAAAATGATCATGTTTTCACCCGTGAAGCACTGCTGGAAAAAGTATGGGGTTATGCGTATTACGGGGATGTCCGTACCGTAGACGTAACGGTACGCCGCTTGCGCACAAAACTTGAAATCACCCCGGATGCACCCACTTATATACTGACAAAACGTGGTGTTGGTTACCACTTTACCCAAGAATTTGGTGATGGTCATAAATAGTGTTAAATTAAAACTCATCGCAATTTATGCAGGCGTGTTGCTCATTGTTATGACAGTGAGCGGCACGTTTATGTTATTCGACTTTAGAAATACAGAAATTGAACGCACCCGCTCGCTCCTTGAAACACATGCACGACGCATTGTAGACAACATCATACAAATTTATGACCGCGATAATTTTATCAACGCGGCTGCGTGGGACATACTGGCGCAAAGTGAATATGAAATCGAAGGCATGATTCTCAGCAATATTGGCCGTCCCATTGCACCGGAAGCATACATTGGCTTGCAAATATCGGATCGGTCTATTATTAATGCCATTGAGGGCAGCGAGTGGTTTGACATCAGTCAAACAGGCCCCGCACTGGACGGTTCACAAAAAGAATGGTTGGTGTACGCACGTCCTGTCATCCGGGACGGCGAAACCTTTATTATATACACCCGCATTGAATCGCGTTTTATGAATGAAAGCCTTTCCAGATTGGCACTAACCTTGGTGATGATGATTCTCATCGCTTTGGTTTTAACGCTCGTTTTTTGGTTTTTTATCGGAAACACCCTTACAAACCCCATCACGGCACTCTCAAAACATGCCAGAGCCATTGCCGCCGGGGATTTTTCGCGTGACATCGAAGTGGGCAGTCAAGATGAAATCGGTCAACTTGCCGCCAACTTTAACCATATGGCAAAAGAACTCAAAGAAACACTCAACAATATGGCCAGTGAAAAAAACAAATCCGAAGCTATTTTGCAAAACACATCACATGGTGTTTTGGCGTATGACGCTTCAGGCAAACTGATCCATGTCAACAATGCCAGCATCGAACTGCTTTCCGGCATTGACTTAGAAGTGGTCATTGTATCCGACATCTTGACGATGCTGGGCTTTACTTTAGATGAAATTAATTCATTACAGCCGGAAGAAATACTTGAAGCGACGTATGAAGATGGCGATGCATTCATTCTTTCGGTGGTTACTGCATATAAGAACCAAAACAATGAAGTGGATGGATTTATCCTTGTACTCCAAGACATTTCGCGGCAAATGAAACTGGACAACATGCGCAAAGAGTTTGTGGCCAATGTATCCCATGAGCTGCGCACACCGCTCACCACCATTCGCACTTATACAGAAACACTGCTTGATGGTGCCATGGAAGACGCTGAAATGTCCACCAAGTTTTTAAAAACCATCGATGATGAAGCGCAGCGCATGACCCTGCTCATTTCAGATTTATTGGAACTGAGCCGTATTGATTCACAAGCTACGAAACTGGAACTGGATGTTGTGGATTTGGTGGCACTCATTAAAAACACGGTGCGTTCATCCAATGTTTTGGCGGAGCAAAAAGAACAAGCCATTATCGTGGATGTGCCAACCAACCCTTGTTTTATTGAAGCCAACGCACTTCGCATCACACAAGTACTCAACAATCTTTTTTCAAACGCCATCAAGTACTCACCGGAAAATACAGAAATTAAAGTCTATATGGAAACCACCGAAAAATTTTACCGTGTATTTATTAAAGATCAAGGAATGGGGATTCCGGCGGAATCTTTGCCTCGGATCTTTGAACGGTTTTATCGTGTGGACAAAGCACGCGCACGTGCCATGGGCGGTACCGGACTTGGGCTTGCCATTGTTAAAGAAATCATGGAAGAACATGGCGGCACGGTTCATGCATCCAGTGTTCTTGGGCAAGGCACCACCATGGTGCTGCGCTTTAACAGGTATTCACCATGAGTGATGTACTGATGCCCCTCAAATCAGGCATAAAATCATTAATCATTTTTGCTTTGGCGGTGCTGACGGTGTACCAAGTAAGCACATTATGGTTCGTGAACATTACCAACCGTAATTTTTTTGCATACTTTGAAGCACGTTTTGCGACATCCGCACCGGACGGGCTGGGACGGTTTGTACAGCCCAAACGCATCATCAGCACCTACGGCGACGGTGTGTTTGCGATTAACTACATGCATATTGATTATTCTGATGAATGGGAATACACAACACGTGCCATTGAAGCAGTACTGCGCAACGGCATCTTTTCGCATGCCGCCGCACTTGATTTTGATGTGCTGTTAAATCGCCCGTCACTTATTTTTGAATACGCTTTTGACATGGATCCGGCCATTTTTGCCAATGCATTTAATCTGCGCACCGGTGTGGTGCTCACCAACCAAGGCATCGCACATTTTAATACATTTGTTATTCAGCCACCGATGCAAGATGACAATACATTACGGATTCATTTTATTCACGGACAACAAGCCTTCACGTATACCTTGTCCCAAACCGGACGGCGTGATCCTTCAAATATTTTCCCCTTTGAGATGCAACCGGTATCCACAGAGGGTTTGAATTTTAAGCAGCATGGCACGCAAACCAGCCTTATCTTGGTTCCGCATGCACCGCGCAGTGTCATCGCAAGACCCATCATGGTCATCAATCCTTATGAAAACCAATTCGGCGCACTGCATTTATCGTTTATCCGAAACCGCGTCGAACCCTTTTTTGACAATCCCGCAACCATCAATTTCGGTGTTTCCGCAGATGGCATTTATACCTTCAACAATCTCAATACTGTGGTTCGTTATCTTGCGACACATGTTATTGATTATACCTCGTTCAGACCCATCGGGCGCACAACATCCACGACATTCATTGACGATTTTTCATCCGCACTAAGTTTTATCCATGATGATGTCTATATGATTAATGATTTTTACCTTTCATCGTTTGAAACCAGAGGGCGCGAAAATATTTTCCGTTTTAATTTTGTCATAGAAAATTTTCCGCTGGTAATGCCACCTTGGCCGACCGGAGCAAATTGCAACAATCCGCTCATCACACCCATTGAAGTGGTGGTGGACAATGGCCGTGTCGTTCATTATCGCCGATTGGCATTTAATTTTATCGCGGACACAGACCGCAACAATTTTTTTAATTTATTAGCCCTTCGGCAAGAATACGGAGAAGACATCATTTTTTCACTGGTCTATCCCATCAGCACAGAGCCGAGCCTAAAAATCGAAGCCTATTTTATGGAACAAGATGCGGATGATGCCATCACATATTCTTTGGCGGCGGAGGTGACGGATTAATGCAATGGGAACGCGCAAAAACATATCTGATCATCTTCTTCATTATTTTAAACATCGGATTGTTTGGGCTTATTTTATTTGAAGAACGCCGTTACACCATGACACAGGAGCAAGAACGCACCATCCGCGCGGTATTGGCAGCAAACAACATCAATGTCTATACCACGCTCCGGCGATTCCCGCCCATGCAGCCCTTAGAAGTATCCGGTTTTTACTATGATATCGAACAGTTGCTTGCGATTTTTTTTGAAAATCCGGAACAGGTACCCCGTGACCCTTTTGGCGATGAACGCCCCGACGATATGCTGCATTATATCTTTGTACACAACAACAAACGATTGGAAATATCCAATGGCTTTATATCATTTTATAATCCGTACGGTATGGAAAATCCCAATAATCCGGCATTGTCCAATGACAACGGCACATTAAACCGTGATGTGGCACGCAGCATGACCAATGCCTTTATCCAAACATATTTTAGAAACTTCGTTGAAGATCAAGTCTTTGAAATCGGTTCGGAACTAAGAATTTCATATCGGCAAGAATACCGCGGGCGCATCGTACAATCCAATTTTATAGAATTTTCTATTTCAAATACCGGCATTACCCACATTGACATGCGCTTTGGGCGTGTTATGGGGCACAGCGGAACCACGCGTATGCTGTACGCACCCGATGAAGTGCTGCTGACATTTATGCAAAGGGTGAGCGCCATCGCCGTCGATACCCCATTTTTTATATCCCATATGGATTTGGTGTATTATCAAGAATACACCAGCAACCTACCCGACACCTCGTCCTTGGCATTTCCTTTTTACCGAATTTTTATACAAGGCAATGACATGCCGTTTATGATTAATGCATTTTACAACACCATCTTGGATTAAAATAAAAAATTGTATGATTTATATGAATGGATGTGACCTATGCTGACAACGAAAGACCATCTGATTTATTTCTTAAAAAGAAAGTGGCCGCGTTATGTGGTGGGTTTGGTGATGGTATTTGCCGCAACTTATTTTACCGCATCAATCCCAAGGCTCTTGGGCATTTCGATTGACCACTTGCGCGATGCAAGTGCACCGAATGTGATTTTAGCCTCCGCCGGACATATTGCTTTGGCGGCATTTTTGGCATTTGCACTTAGATTCTTGTGGCGATTTTTGGTGTTTGGTTTTACACGCGGTGCAGAAACATATGTCCGCGCAAAAGCATTTTCACATCTGGAGACATTGTCCAGTGATTTTTATTTAAAATACAACACCGGTGACATCATCACCAGAGCCATTTCCGATGTGCTTGCCATTCGCAGAATGTTTGGTTTTGGCTTTGTGGCGGTACTGGATGCGGCAACCTTGTTTATTATTGCCGGCTTTAACATGGTACACAGCGCCGGCATTGGCATGAGTTTGGTCGCACTCATTCCGGCACCTTTTTTAATATTTTTCATCGCCTACATCCGCAAATCTTTACGCGCACGCCAATACGAAATCCGCGAAGCGGCCTCCGATTTGGCATCAAAAGTACAAGAAAATTTGACCGGCATCCGCGTCATCAAAACATATGCACAAGAAGATTCTGAAACAAAAAACTTTGAAATTCTCAGTAAAATCCGGTGGCATAAAGAAATGCGCATGGTAAAATTGTCCGCCGTCATCTCCCCCATCATACAAATTGCATTTGCCATCATCTTTGCGGCTTTTGTCATCTTTGGCAGTCAAATGGTGGCAAACGGCACCATGTCCATCGGTGATTTTACGGCATTCAATGGATATATTGTGCTCATTGCAATGCCGGTGGCAAACATCGGACGCGTTACAGAAATATGGCAATCCGGGCTGAGTTCGATTGAACGTCTTGATGAAATATTTAAATACAAACCTTCGGTAAACGATGATTTTGCAGAACATGGCACGGAAGTTACCCATGGGCGCATTGATTTTAAGGCACTTACCTTTGCATATCCAAAAACCAATGATGCGGTTACCAAAGCAGAGATTGAAGCAAAGATGCCAACCGTGCTGAACAGCTTATCGCTGACCATCAATGCCGGTGAAACCTTGGCCATCACAGGTCCTGTGGGCAGCGGAAAAACCACATTGGCATCAATTTTATTGCGCCAGTGGAAAATCCCGCAAGGAATGATTGCCATTGACGGACACGACATTAATTCTATTCCGGTGCATGCATTGCGCGCAGCCTTTGGCTATGTACCCCAAGATAGTTTTTTATTTAGCGAAACCATTATGGACAACATCCGCTTTTACGATGAATCCATCACCGATGAAGACATTTATGCCGCAGCAAAAGCTGTTTCCATCCATGATAACATCATGGATTTCCCTGAAGGATACAACACCATCATTGGTGAGCGCGGCACCACATTGTCCGGCGGACAAAAACAACGTATTTCCATCGCACGCGCACTGGTACGCAAACCGAAAATTTTATTGTTGGACGACTGTTTGTCTGCGGTCGATGCAGAAACAGAACATGCCATTATTTCCGGACTCAAGGGATACATGAGCGACACCACCGGCATCATCATCACCCACCGTGTTGCCGCGGCATCACTTGCGGACCGCATCATGACCCTATCAGAAGACGGATGCATTACTGAACTGGGTACCTATGATGAGCTGATGGCGCGTCAAGGTGATTTTTACAACCTCGTACAGCTTCAATCCGGCGAAAGTACAGAGGATGATGAAACCATGCCCGCAACATCTTCAAAAGGAGGTGACGCATAATGGATCAGCGCATGAGCGAATACGTCGAAAAGCGTAACCGTGGCACCACGCTAAGATTGCTAAAATATTTCAGCATCAACAAAGTAAAAACTTTTTGGTCCATCTTCCTTGCGGTGATCATGAATGTTGCCATCATCATTCAGCCGCTGATTGTCATGATCATCATTGATGATTATCTTGCGCACGGTATTTATGGCGTTGCCATCATGATTGGACTTGCGGCGGCGTTTTTCTTCACCGCACTCACCGCACAAGTGACGGGTTATATACAAACCCTTGTGTTGCGGTCGCTCGGTCAAGAAATCTTGCATAAAATCCGCACGGATTTATTCAGTCACATACAAAAAATGAACATGCGTTTCTTTGACAAAAATTCATCAGGGCGCATCCTTACCCGCGTCACCAATGACGTGGATTCGTTGTCAGAACTGTATTCAAACATCTTCATCATGTTTGTGCGCGAATCATTGTTAATTGTCGGTATGTTGGTAACTATGTTTATGCTGGATCCGGTAATCGCTTTGTGGTGCCTTATCTCGGTACCGATTGTACTGGGACTCACACTGCTGTACCGCATCATCGCACGGAAGAATTTTATTCAATTAAAGACGCTCTTATCAAAAATTAACGGCTACCTCGCAGAAAACATCATCGGCATGAAGATCAACCAAATCTTCAACCGTGAAAAAGTAAAATACGATAAATTCGACGACATGAACGAAGAATATTTCCGTTTGGGCATGATTGAAGTCTTGTTAAACGGATTGTCATTTCCATTTATTAACATGATTTCAAACCTCATGGTGGCACTCTTAATCGCCGTGTTCCACGAACAAGTCACCGGTGGATTTTTAGCCATTGGTGTCATCTTTGCATTCACCACTTATGTACGTCAACTCTTCCAGCCCATCGCAAACCTTGCGGATCAGTTAACCGTTACACAATCGGCGCTCATTTCTGCGGACAGAATTTTTGACATCTTGGACAACGATGATGACATGGAAGATTTAAAAGCAGGCAGACCGCTCACGGACATCAAAGGCGCCATTGAATTTGAGAATGTTTCTTTCGCCTACGAAGAAGGCAATGATGTCTTAAAAAATGTCAGCTTCAAAATTGAGCCGGGTCAGCACGCCGCTTTTGTTGGTTCGACCGGCTGCGGAAAAACCACCATCATGAGCCTTATATCACGGTTTTATGAAATTGATCGCGGACGCATTCTTGTTGACGGTGTGGACACAAAAGAATTAAATCTGCACAGCCTGCGGCAAAGCATCGCCGTCGTCATGCAAGATGTCTTCTTGTTCACCGGTGATGTTCGTTACAACATTCGTTTGAATAATGATTGGCTGAAGAATAAAGACATCGAAGAAGCAGCGAAGATTGCCAATTGCCATGACATGATTCTTGGGTTTAAAGAGGGTTATCTGCATAAGGTTGCGGAACGCGGCAGTGATTTTTCACTGGGGCAGCGGCAGCTTATTTCCTTTGCGCGTGCGGTGGCGATTAAACCGTCCTTATTAATTCTGGATGAAGCCACGGCGAATATCGACTCCGATACCGAACAGGCATTGCAAAATGGATTGGATACCTACGCGCATGATAAAACCTTACTGGTGATCGCACACCGAATCTCCACGATTGTCAATTCGGATGTGATTTTCGTTTTGGAAAAGGGTGAAATCAAAGAGCGCGGCAATCATGAACAACTCATGCTCATTGAAAATGGCATTTACAAAAATCTGCACGCACTCAGTCAGGCCTAGCGAACGCACCGCGTTCGCGGAACATTCAATGACAAACGCACCTATGCCACTAGATGCATGTCTTTTAATAATACGATTTTATTTTTAAACATACAAACAACACATAGGATGTACAGTTGTGACGAGCATAAATTTTATATCTGTTACGCGGAAAGGTTATCGCAATGAAATTTTATCATGCAAGCAATATCAAGGGCTTAAAGGAAATACTGCCATTGTCGGAATCTAAAAATAAAGAAGACAAAGAAAAAGTTGCATATTTTACCCCTGTTAGATTATACGCACTTTCTTACTTGCGTGATATGGACGTTAATCATGTGACTATTGGCGCCGGCGACGACAATGTGCCGGAATGCCACGAGTTCTTTCCAGACCAACTTAAAATAATGTATCAAGGCAGACGCGGTTATTTATATACTTGCCAAAACAATGGCAACATCACAATGGCACAAACTGCTAGCATATGGTCGTCAAAAGAAGCGGTTGGTGTGGTAAAAACAGAGTTTATCGACAATGTTTATGAACATATAATGCTTGAAATTTCCGCCACAAACGCCCGTTTTATCAGCTACGAATCGTTATCTGAAGAAACGAAACAAGAATATAATGTAAATATGAAGGATTTTATTTTGGAAAGGAATTTGCTTACAATCAATTCGGCTCAATCACGATTTTGGGCTCAGCATTATCCGAAAGCGTGGAAGATGGCGCAGGCAGAAAATAACAGATAAATATGCATCATAAAATCCATGCCGTCAATGAAGTATTGGATGTATTCATTTAAACAAAAAATATGTTTGATGCATCATTTGAATAATATAACTGTTTTCTTTTCATTTGATATACAAACAACACATAGAATGTCATCTGAGACGCTGAAAGCAGCATCACAAACTGAATAAGTAACAATGTAACGTTTTTAAGGCTAAAGCGCATTTATGTACCACCATGAATAAGGTATGTGCGTAAAATTTTATCCAATAAGGGGAACCGCATGAATATAAACGAAATATTAATTTGCCCCGCATGCAGATCCAATTTGCAAGAAAATTTTAAATGCGTACACTGCGACAATGTGTATCGTTTTAAAAACGGCATTTATTATATTCTCTCGCACGACCTTTCAGGTGTTCCATCAAAGATTAGCATGAAACAACAATTGGTAAACCTAATCAAAAAAACATTTATTAAAAAATTTGAACAAAAGTATATTTCCAAGCTGTCCGCTGAAACAAGACAGGTAATGCGTGAACAAATGGACTATATGCGTGAAATATATAAATCCTTTTCAGGTGTGGTATGTGATTTCCCAACAGGGATAGGGCGCAATCTTAAAATGTTACGGGATAACAATCCAAACAACACAACCATTGTTTGCACCGATATCGACGCGGCGATGCTTTCGGTCGCGAAAAAGCATAAGGGCGGCAAAAACCCCAACACGCATTACGTTATAACAGACGGAAAACACATGTCTTTCAGGGACAATGCTTTTGATTACATCGCATCCATTGCGGCCTTTGGGAATGTTTCCGGTACAGGTAAGATGATTAAAGAACTGTACCGGATATTAAAACCACAGGGTAAAATTGTAATGAATACTTCTTACATCGAAAAGGGAAGTAAAAGTTATGATGTTGCTAAAAGTGCAGGGGTTGAGCGCGGCATGGTTGAAGAATACTTGTTGCAAGAATTAACCGCTGCGGGATTCATTAATATTCGCTCAACCATCATCGGCAAGGCGATATGGGCTGAAAACCCATATGATTTGCTTCCTGTTGCGGGTGACATGCAACATTTTTGTATCGTACAAGCAGAAAAGAGCAACGGTACAAAGAATCATCCGTAGTATTATTTCCGCATAAAAACTTGCATCCAAAAACTACCCAGCGGCGCTGAATGATATCCGGTTTATTAAAAATCCATAAAATATCCTGTAAAATGAATGTCCGTAGGCGCAGTTTATTAAGCTTATCTGACATTATAAGCGTTAAATTACCTTAATAAACTGTTCCGGCGATAGAATTTGAACGGAGGATTTTAATTTTTGAAACTTTGCATCGCGGGTGACAATGATTTCCGCACCGACTTTGTGTGCGGCGATTAAAATGAGTGCATCTTCAAAATCATCAATCGGAAGTGCCAATGCATCCAAACAGTCTTCACGGTTTAAATCAATAACGTCAAATAAATCCATCAGTTTTTGCATGGCGGCCTTTGCATCGGCAGCACGCATTGATTTACGCAGCACATAATAAATGTCGGTTAAACTGTTGACCGAAAGACAACCTTCGTGCGAATCAACACATGCCAACAGCACTTTTTCCGAGTACTCATAATAATGTTCTCGGCTTAACAATGCATCTAAAATAATATTGTTATCAATGAATACTTTCATACGTCCATCCGCTGCGCACGCAAATCATCGTATAACACATCGTGATCCGGATTATTATATTCATTGGATAACTTCGCGATGCCAAAAAGTGATTGTACTTCCGAAACTTTATTGCGCTTGATGCTCACAATTTTGGCAACTTGTTTTCCATTGCGTGTAATATAAATGTCTTCGTTATTGGCCAAATCAACATAACGTCCAACATTAACTTTTAATTCTGACAATGCGACCTGCATAAAACAGCCCCCTTCTCAAACACAACTTGCGCTATTATTTTATCACAATAGCGTCATTTCATCAAATAAGTGCATTATATTGACGCATTGCATATTTTTTTTGCGCATCCTCCCGCCATTTGGTATACTGCCATTAATCACAAATATTTTTAAAAGGACGTTTATATGATTTTATATAAATTCAACCCTAAATTGGCAGCACCATTTAAATGGATTCACCCGCTTAAAGTGAATGAAATTGTGGCACTCAGCCAACTTGAATATCCACCGGAAATTAAAAGTCTGATTTTATTCGGCGGGGCATTGGAACTTGCTTGTGATAGATTTAGCGATGTCGATTTATATGCCGTCATTGACAATCAATACGAACTGAACCATGACTTTTTTGAAAAAACCAATGATGCATTGCGAACGCTGATTAGAACCGCAACAAAGAAGTATGATTTAATCATCGCACAGGGAAAATGATTTTTTCTCTGAATCAAAAATAAGCGGAACCGTTGAATCAAAAATTATGCAAAGGGGTGTTGAAATTTATGCCAAGCCGTAAAATAATATTGTTCGAACGTGCAGAAGTGGATTTGAAAACCCCAAAAACCGAAACGGTGAATGAATCATTCTTTCCATATGAAAGGACAGAGCAGTAACATGGAATCAATCTTTATAAACGGCATTGAGATACGGGCAGAACTTGAAGAAAAATATTTGCAAATTAATCGCTTGCCGTTTGACCGCATTGAAGAAATTTGGAACGCTGTTAAAGTTCAGTACCCACATCATGAAGTGGTGTTTACGTTTCATAATGTTGCCGTTGATGAAAAACCATTAGATGCCATTGGCGCACGGCTTCTTGAAGACTGCTTTATGACAGAGGTCACCAAAGATACGCTGCATCATATTACGCAAGACGACATCACCTTGCTCACCCGTGATGAATTTATAAACATTGCCGATCATCATGATGCACTGCATGCAAACGATGATTTTTATTGGATGAGCACGCGTATTCTTGAACACTGGGAAACATTTAATATTTTTGCACATCATGCAAATGGTACGATTGACGCTTATTGTCTGTTGATGACGCGCATGCGTGACCCAAATATAGGTGAGTTTTTTACCGTCACATCGCAAAACGCACCCATCCGTGCAGCATTGTTGTCGCAAGCATCCGCACATGCATTCACCGCACACGGCAAACAGCGCATATTGCTGACCGTTGAAACGCACGATGCCGAATTGTTGTCCATCGCAGAGTCCATAGGCTTTTACAAAACCGGAATATACACCGGATACACTGCACAAACATAAAAGGTCGTTATAAACCCGCAAAAATGCGATTTTTATCGTCAAAAACATATCCATCTGCGATGAAAACCATTTTGATGCGATTGTTTATAGACGACCCAAAAGGAGTATGTCATGTCTTATTACGGCGGCTACGCAAGTTACACCAGTTATGCAACCACCTCTTACACCACCGGCTATGATTATAACAACAGTTATGATGCCACATCCTGTTATGACACGGGAAAATACATCCAAAACCTGACCCACTACAATCATGAAGTGCGTTACGGCAGTTATGGCAACCAGTGCAGCAATTGGCAAAACACAGCATCGTCCATCATGTTGTGGCATCTTTTGGTGCATCAAAATGATTGCGCCGGATGGCATCCGCCCGAGGATGACATCATCGACATTACACTCGAGGTCGATGAAGAAGAACATGCACTCACAGGCTTTACCGATGGTGTGTTAGCGTTTTTGGAGCAAATCGGCGGGCACGTGACGCTTGGAACAAGGCAAATAAACCTCACCTTTCCGGAAACCATCCATGACATGGATGTTGATTTTATTCATGGCATGTTGGCCTTCTTTATTGAACCGCTGGGTTTGGATGCGGTCATCCATAAAGTAAACATCATCACCACCCATCCGGCAATTGCAAGCGTATATGATGACTTTAAAAACCAATATGATGCTTTAAAAATAAAAAATCAGCGCCATGTCCACGTGATTCAAAATGCCATCACGCAAACAGAACAATTGGATGTTACCAACACCGAAACAATCCTTGCACGCAAAAAGTCATCAAAAATCGGCTTCATCATTTCTGCATTGGCGACAGCGGCAATGGGTGCTGTGACAGTGACCCAATTTTCACAGCTGGATACCAATTGGCAATTGACGCTTATCTGTTTAACCGTGATTGCCATCATTTTCGCCATTAGCTATGCGGCAAATATGTTTCAATCCCCCGATAAATTGTGCCGAAAAGTATTAAACAGCATGGAAGTAAACACCACGATCCTTGAACAATTAATGAACCTCGACCAAGCGGCGTAGGATGCCGGTTTGCATTACTTGTTATGCCTGTTTTGTTTTGTTACAATAAATTGAGGTGCTGCGTGTATGAAAACAAATGAAGAAAGCATCATTTTTAATAAAAACAGTAAAATAAATACACAAGATGAATCGCTGCTATTAACGCTTTATCATGGTTCAGATAAAATTTTGGAAAAACCGGAATATGGTAAAGGCAAAAAAAACAACGATTATGGTCTTGGGTTTTATACAACCCCATCGCAAACACTCGCTGCCGAATGGGCAGTTCCGAACGAAAATATTGATGGTTATGTGAATGCGTACCAAATAAATACCTCCAATTTATCAATACTTTATTTAGATGATACACCCTTTGAATATTGGATTACCGTGCTGATACAAAACAGAGCAGGACAGTACGCCGATGCCGTCGTCGATAGACAAAAAAGATGGATGCAAAATTTTCCGGTAGCCACTACCCCATACGATATGATCAGAGGATGGCGCGCAGACGATGCCTATTTTTCGTTCGTTAGAGATTTCTTTTTGGGTTTATTATCTTTAGAAAATCTAAAATTGTCATTGAAATTCGGCGATTTGGGCATCCAATATGCCATCATGTCACAAAATGCTTTTGAACTGCTTGAATTTGTACCCCCTGCTAAAAAAATTTTAAGCAATGTTCACTATCCAATGAGAAAATTGCGGGATGATAACGCCAGACAAGCGTATCATGATCTGCCCAATAAAGGCCGGGGCACATTACTCTTTGATATTGTGGGGAGGGATTGATTGTGACCGGAGCATACAGTGATTTATATGTGGGCGAAATAACGGAAAATCAAAGCAGAATGTTTTTGCTCATTCGCGACTATTATCCCGGGATCGACGAAAAATGGTTTATCGAAACATGGATGAAGTCAAATACACGCCAATATTTAGACCGTGCAATGCCCAAGTGGGCAGGTATGATGCCGCTTGAATTGGCGAATTGGTTTATAGAAGAAGAATGCAACAACGAATATAAAAAAGGCAAACCATGGGGTGGCTTTTTGCCACAATGGGTTGGCATTATGTATTCTTTATATCAGTGGCAATACAATGTCCCAAGCAGACAAGTAATTGAAGAACTTCCACTGGATGTGATGGAGCGTTGTTACGATCCTTTTCATGAAGCAGGGGACGCCGTGGCAATTGAAAAGTTGCGTGAACTTGTTATAAAAAACAAAGACGCAAACGTAGAATAAAACTTATGCTTATATATAAAAACGGGTCGTCTCTTTTTTGAAATGACCCGTTTTTATATAATATTGCTTCAAATTTAAAAATAATGAATGCCTCTTAGAAATTCTATTCTGCGATGAACCCAACACGGTGCCATTGAAGTGCGGTTTCATGATAGACACCGCGTGTGCGTGTGTAGTTAATAACATTGCGGTTTACCGCTTGAATGTCCAGCTGCCAAAAAAGCGGAATTGCCGGAACATATTCTTGAAACAGTTGATCCCAATTTTGATACAAAGTTCTTAATTCGTTATCAGATCTTAATTGTACCGCATTCAGTTCACTAAAAATTTGATTGGCAGCATCATTGTTAAAACCACCCAAATTATTAACTGAATACCCCCACGGTGCGGCCGCATCCCATGCCGGCAGTGGTATTTCCGGAACCTCATCAAAAATTAAAAACATATGCATTGGATGATTCACATTGTTGTTTCGGGATTGCATAATAATCGCATTTTGATACATCAATGAACCGGGCAATACAAAAAATGGTCTCAACTCAATGCCGATGCCGCGCATGTTGCTTTGTAAGATTTCAAACAACGCCTCGTTTGCTTGCATGCGCGGAATCGCAATATTGACATATAAAGTCTCTAAATATGCATTCAAGCGGTATCCATCGTCACCCCAACGCAAACCCAACTGATCCAGCAGTGCGTTTGCGGCATCCACATGAAGCATCGCCGTACCGGCGGAACTAGGGTCAATGAAACTCAGTGCATTGTACGGATGCAAAATTGATGTCGCCGGTGCCGCAAGTCCATGTCCTAACAACAATTCAATAATGGCTTGGTTGTCTATGGCAAGTGATACAGCGCGGCGAAAATCCGGATTTGTGATGGGATGTTCATCGGTGCGCGGGCGGTGTTCCGGCAGTACTGCATGCCCGGCGGCAGTCAAATCAACCATCGCACCCAGATTAAAATACAACATCGCTTGCTGGTTGGATGCCGTGCTCAAAAAGTTAAAATCATTATTTTCAAAAGTTTCCATATCTGTGTCGCGAATGTCAATAATATCAAGTTCACCATTTAATAACATGGTCACCGCTTCGGACTGTGTCACACTGTGAACCACAATCCTATCAAGAATGGGTCTACCCTGCCAATAAAATTCATTGGCAGTTAGTACAGCACGTTCACCGTCAATATATTCTGTTAATAAAAATGGCCCAAAACCAATATTCGAAGCAAGCAATTCATCTCTGCTTATCGTGTCCCAGTTTATAACATGATTGACAAAAAATGAACCGGCTCGATGTTTTGCAAATGGAAAACTCATGTTCACACAATACATCATTCTTGTATAAAATTGATTGTACTGAATTATTAATGTACGTCCATCATCGCTAAGTATGAGTCCCTGTATATGATTCGCACCATGGTACCTAAACTCATAAATACCTTGAATATTAATCCAATAATCAGTCGGACGAATTATTTGACGGACATTGGCAACATAATAATAATGCGCAACAATACAGGCTAATGTCAAAGGAACCCCATCCGCCCATGTTATATAAACACCCTCACGAATTACAAGTGTCTTTCTTAATAAGTCAAAATCAAAATCAACAATTACCGGGCCGGAATGGTTGTCACCCAAAATGATTCTGCCATTTTTATCAGTAGGATATAATGATGGCGTTATAATGTTCGTAACAATACGATCCGGAATCGTTTGTGCGATGATTGTGTGAAAATTTCCGACAAATTCAGTGTTGCTTGAATTTTGAGAATCACGCACCACCCCGATATTTAATGTACCGCCATGTGCTACATTGTTGCTCTGCACTGTTGAAGCCGGAAACAGGCTTAATAAATCTTCAAAATGAGAAAAAGCCTCAACATCCGGAATGAAAACAGTTGACTCATATCGTGCTGCTGCACTGCCGACCTCTTGTTGATTAAACAAGTCGGCAGGCCGTTCCGGACGGCTTTCATTTTCTTCACTGCCGCAAGCAACAAATAAAAACAAAATTAAAATACATAGCATATATCTTTTACGCATTAAAACCCCCGTCACAAATAATGTATTAATCCGCGATAAACCCAATACGGTGCCATTGAAGCGCGGTATTGTGATGGACGCCGCGTGTGCGTGTGTAGTTGATGACATTGCGGTTTACCGCTTGAATGTCCAGCTGCCAAAAAAGCGGAATCGCCGGAACATATGCTTGAAACAATTGATCCCAATTTTGATACAAAGTTCGTAATTCGTCATCAGATCTTAATTGCACCGCGTTCAGTTCATTAAAAATTTGATTGGCAGCATCATTGTTAAAACCACCTAAATTATTAACCGAATACCCCCACGGTGCGGTCGCATCCCATGCCGGCAGTGAAATTTCCGGAACCTCATCAAAAATTAAAAACATATGCATTGGATGATTCGCATTGTTGTTTCGGGATTGTGTGAGGATAACATTTTGATACATCAATGAACCACCGGGCAACATAGAAAAGGGTCTCAACTCGATGCCGATGTCACGCATGTTGCCTTGTAATATTTCAAATAACGCATCCCACGCTTGCATGCGCGGAATCGCAATATTGATATATAAAGGCTCTAAATATGCATTCAAGCGGTACCCTTCATCGCCCCAACGCAAACCCAACTGATCCAGCAGTGCGTTTGCGGCATCCACATGAAGCATCGCTGTACTGGGTAAGCCAGGATCAATGAAACTCAGCGCATTATACGGATGCAAGATTGATGTCGCCGGTGCAGCCAGTCCATGTCCCAACAAGTCAACAATGGCTTGATTGTCTATGGCAAGCGATATGGCATGTCGGAAAACAGGATCCATCATGGGATGCTCATCAGTGCGCGGACGGTGTTCCGGCAGTCCGGCATGCCTTCCGGCGGTCAAATCAACCATCGCACCCAAATTAAAATACAGCATCGCTTGCTGATTGGATATCACACTCAAAAAATTAATGTCATCGTCATTTGCAAGTGCGTCTATATCGATATCGCGGATGTCAACAATATCTAATTCACCATTTAACAGCATCGTCACCGCGTCCTCCGGTGTCACACTGTGAAGTACAATCTTATCCAGATTGGGTCTACCCCGCCAATAAAATTCATTGGCAATGAGTGTGACCGTGTCGCTGCCCAGCACATGTTCATATAATAAAAATGGTCCATACCCAATAAATGATGCGCGAAAACCTTCCACATTAAAAGCGGCGATATCAAGTTCGTTGTTGTCAAAATAAAATAAGATACGATGCCGCGCTACCGGAAATACCGTTTGCGTACAATACATCATTTCAGGAAGGAAAATATCATATTGAATTGTTAATGATCGCCCTTCGTCACTAAGCATGAGACCGGAAATATGGTCGGCTTCTCTGTCTCTAAATTCGTGAAGTCCTCTGACATGCGTCCAATAATCCATTGGTCCTAGTGCCATCGGCATACGTCCCCAATAATAATATATGACAACAAGATTATCCAATGTCAGCGGTACACCATCTGACCAAAAGAGATACACGCCATCACGTATCGTAAGTGTTTTCGTGTATGTTTCAAAATCAAATTCAACAATCACCGGCCCTTGATGATTGTCGCCTAAAATAATACGTCCGGTTTCATCAAATGGCAACAATGATGGTGCCATAATGCGGCCAACAAAGGCATCCTGCGACGAGGTAAACGCAAATGTACCATGAAATAGACCTTGAAACCCGGCGGCGCTGTCTGTTTGCAAGATGCGCACCAATCCAACATTTAATGTACCGCCATGTGCTACATTGGTGGTCTGCATTGTTGAAGCAGGAAACAGACTTAATAAATCTTCAAAATGAGCAAACATATCCACATCCGGGATGAACACCGTTGGTTCATATTGTACCGCGGCACTGCCAACTTCTTCTTGTTGATTAAACAAGTCGGCAGGACGTTCCGGACTGCTCTCTGTTGATTCATTTCCGCAAAACGTAAATGAGAATAAAACAATGATTAAAATACCAAGCATGTGTTGTTTACGCATTAATGTCCCCCTGTTATAAAAAAGATGGCAAACCGGAATTGTCATGAAAAAACACCGGTCAGATTTTTGTTTCGTAGATACTACCACATACAACCATGTGTTGCAACTGCAATCGGAGATCGCACACACCGAATCCATATTGATGCGTTGCAATGATGGGTGTTTTAAAACGCAATGTCATTTTTAATTTCAACACCGAATGTCACATAATCGCATCATCCATTACGGTCTGGTGATTACCGTGATTGGAAAATCATCACGTGACAGACTCCATGTATTTGGATTTTCATCCCAACTTATGTCGGCATGGCGTAATAAAAGTCCAACGGAAAACGATATACGATAATGCCCCTCCTGCTCAAATGTATGTGTTTTCGTTATTGTCTGTGTCCCAAAAGGAAAAAACAGAGTGCCACCCCCCACCCAAAAGAATCCAGTGCATTTGATCTTCTTCCAGTACCGCAATATCAATGATATCCATACCATGGCCCACCCCAAAAAATCGTGGATGGCGGTTGCGCACCGTCGCTGTTATTAAAATTGTATCTCCGACATACACGCTGTCAGGCAATTCACCCACTTCGAGGACAAAAGGATTTCCCCATGTTCGGTTAAAGGGGTTATTGGGCCGGATTGCTAACATTTCTGCAATGGGTACGCCAAAGACATAAAGAATCATCGCAATAACCAGTACCGCGATGGTGAGCAACTTAACGATAAAATATTTCTTTTTCATCAAGACCTCCTGCGTACGTTGACTTCTTAAAACAATTTTAAAATAAAACACATTAACCGAAACGATCATAAACAATTCGTATTCTTGTGCGGTTTGGTATTCATTTGGGTGTATGTTTAAGATTTCAAAATAAATTACATTTTTATAATTGTATCACACTGAGTTTTTATATGTTCATCGTGCGTAATGATGATGATAATTTTGTCGTGCTTTATTGATTGTAAATAGTGAATCAGTTTGTTTGTGGTTGCCGCATCCAGTGCGGATGTGGGTTCATCAAAAATCATAATTTTAGGGTCTTTTAATAAAATTCTCAGAATCGCAATTTTTTGTTTTTCACCCCCCGATGTATTTGAACTCTTGTCATTGATGACATATCCCCAACCATGCTTTGCGATAAATGATTGCATTCCTAATAAATCAACATAAAAATCCAATTGTCTGTGTACTGCCATGTCTTTTTTATTTAAATTTACATTATAGGCAATGGTATCTTTGAGCATTAACGGTTCTTGTTCGGCAAAACCGATTAACGCACGCTGTACATAAGTCATATCAACGGATCTCAAACATTGGCCATTATACAATATGGATCCTTGATATTCATCGCGGTACAGACCCACCATTAAATCAACCAGCGTTGATTTGCCAACCCCATTTGAACCCACCAAAGCATATATATTGCCCTTCATTAACGATTTATTAATATTACTAATGATTGGCTTAACAGTATCGCTTACATCATTGTTTTTATATGCAAAACACAAATTTTCCATGTCAATTTTATGAACATCTTCAAACCGAATGTCGCCCACAGACTCCGGGGCTTCATTTAAAATTTCTTCTATCCGCGCCAATGACGCTAATGAACCTTGATACCCTGCACTCAAATTAAAAAAGTATCGACCTGCACCCAACATCATATTAAAATAACTTGTAAAAATTGTGAACATCCCAATCGTAAAATGTCCGCTGAGTATTTGAATGCCGCCAAACACAAACAGCATAATTTGCGCAATAATAGAAATAAATCCATCCGCACTGTTAAACAAATAGTTTACTTTCTGAGCGTGAATGGCGGCTCTTTTCATGTCAATGAAACTATGCTCGGCACGCTGGTTAATTTCGGACTGAATGGCATTAATTTTTAAAAACCTAACATAAAACAATTGGCTGTATAATTTAGAAAAAAATGTGCTCTGTGTTTCACGAACCGCAACACCGGCGTTGTATAACGGTTTTTTAAAACAAAGATATACAAACATATACACAGCCAAAAACACAATTAAAACCAATGCAACCGCTGTGTTCATGGATAATAAAATCATAAAAGGCACAATGAGTGTAATGACATTGATAACAACGCCTTGCAACACGGTCAAACAAAAATTGATGACATTGACGGCATCCGCATTGATGCGCTGCGTAAGATAAGATGCATCTTGATTGTTAATATAAGACACCGACAAATTTTGAATATGTTTGTATACATGTTTATTAATGTTAAATGAAATTTGTGTTTGTAAGGACACCGCAATGATTGATGATATATAGTTTTTAAGCAACCGAAAGAGATTCAACCCGCCGAACATCAGCGCAAAATAGACAATGACATAAACATCCGCACCCTCAATCATGTTGTCTAAAAAACTGCCAATGATATAAGGCGATGCAATACTCACCGCAACGGTTGATACCGTCAATAAAATATAAACCATCATTTTTAAGCGATAGTTTATAAAATATTTGTAGCAAAATTTAAAAATTTTCAATGTTTAATACCATAGCAATGCTTGTTCATAATGCCGCGCATCCAGCTCATCATGGATACCCAATGTACTCAGAAAACACCGGATGTCAAAACATAACGCACAATATGAAACATACTCATTTTTTGGCACAAAACCTGCGGACCGGGCATATATTAACAATTCACCGGCACCCTGTGATGCCAATATTTCAAATACTTTATATTTTCCGGCCGCCATGCCACTGAGTGCTTCACTCAGCGGCAAAGCCATGCCTGTACACGACAACCCAAACCGTTCATATAAATCAACATGAATGCTCCGGGTATTTAACAAGTTTTTGCATGGATGCACCGAAGACAACACATCATCCAGCGGCATCATCGGCAATGCTTCTTGATACATATTCATCGCTCTGCCGCCATGGTTAAAGCCTTGATTGAGTACGGCATCTTTGATGTAGGTTTTGCTGTATGTTGTTTCAAGTTCATCACGTGAATGTGTTTTATTAAGATCCAAATGGCTTAATAAATCACGGTACTTTTCTTGCCACAAGAAATATTTAAAACCTATTTGATCACAGATTTCCGCCAATCGAAGCGGCATCGACATCGGAACATATTCAATATGAAAGGGATCTGTTGAAATGAGCAAATTGTCCGCTCCGGCATCTTTTAATTTTTGCAATCTTTTAATTGCTTCGTCATCATCTTTTGCCCAAAACGCATTGGTTTCTACATACTCAATGGACAGTCCTGATTTTCGCACCGCAGTGATAACATCAATCAACCGACCAAAATTTAAAAACGGTTCACCCCCACCAATATGCAATGAACGGATGCCTTTGGCATACAATGCCGTACAAATACGTTCTGCGGCGGCAGCCGTCATATAATCATTGTTAAAGTCCGGTGAGCATGCCAAATAACAATGACGGCATGCCGCATTACATTGATAATTTAAGATTAACCCAACATGACGCTTTTGTTCCGTTTTATACATAAGTGATGTCATGCCTCCTTATCAGTATCTCCGTCAGATGATGTAACTGTTACAGGATCAAGACTTTTGCGTAATATATAATGCAATTTTATCCATTATTATTCCGCGATGAACCCAACACGATGCCATTGAAGCGCAGCATTGTGATGGACGCCGCGTGTGCGTGTGTAGTTAATGACATTGCGGTTTACCGCTTGAATGTCCAGCTGCCAAAAAAGCGGAATCGCCGGAACATATTCTTGAAACAATTGATCCCAATTTTGGAAAACAATTCGTAATACTTCTTCATCCCATGTTTGCAAATTATTCAATGTGTCAAAAACTTGCATGACATTTGGATGATTAAAAGCACTAAAATTATTGACCGAATATCCCCACGGAGCTATCATATCCCATACCATGATGGGGATTTCCGGCACTTCATCAAAGATTAAAAACATATGCATTGAGTGGTTCGCATTGTTGCTACGGGCTTCTCTGCTGATGATATGCTGATCCATCCACGCACCATTCGGCATGATTGTAAAGGGACGCAAATCAATACCAATTTCACGTATGTTATTTTGTAAGATTTCAAACAAAACATCAGCTGCCTGTATGCGTGGCAATGCGATATTGACATACAATGTCTCTAAATAAGCGTTCATACGGTATCCGTCATCACCCCAACGCAAACCCAACTGATCAAGCAATGCGTTTGCAGTATCCACATTAAGCATCGCTGTGCCGGCGGAACCGGGGTCAATGAAATTCAATGCATTGTACGGATGTAAGATTGATGTCGCCGGTGCAGCAAGTCCATCACCCAATAATGCAACAACGGCTTGATTATCAATGGCAAGTGATACAGCGCGGCGAAAAGCCGGATTCGTGATGGGATGGTCATCGGTACGCGGACGGTGTTCCGGCAGTCCGACACGCTCACCGGCAGTCAAATCAACCATCGCACCCAGATTAAAATACAACATTACTTGTTGATTGGATATAGCACTCAAAAAATTAATATCATCATTTGCAAAATATTCCATATCCGCGTCGCGTATATTAACAATATCCAGTTCTCCATTTAATAACATGGTCACCGCTTCGTCAGGTGTCACACTGTGAATGATAATCCTATCAAGATTGGGTCTCCCCCGCCAATAAGATTCATTAGCAATGAGCGTCACAGTATTGTTATCAATATGTTCATATAATAAAAATGCTCCATATCCAATCAATGTTGCGCGAAAAACTTCAACATTAAATATATCCCCGTCAAGTTCATTATTATCAAAGTAAATCAACATGCGATGTCTCGCTCTTGGAAATGTCATTAAATTACAATACATCATTTCCGGAAGAAAATTATTATATTGTATTGTCAATGTTCTGCCGTCATCACTGAGCACAAGCCCCGAAATATAATCAGCTTCTCTATTTCTAAATTCGTAAAGTCCATTTACATGAATCCAATAATCCGTAGGCCTCATAACATACCGAAGTCTCGCCAAAGAATAGTAACTCACAACAATACTATCCAATGTAAGCGGCACACCATCTGACCAAAAAAGATATACACCATCACGTATCTCTAAGGTTTTTGTATAAGTCTCAAAATCAAACCCGACGACAACCGGCCCTTGATGGTTGTCACCTAAAATAATACGCCCGGTTTCATCGAATGGAAATAGTGATGGAGTTTGTATTTCTCCAATAAATAAATCATGGGATGACATTGGAAAAGTACCATGAAAATTCCCTTGAAAACCGGCGGCACTGTCTGTTTGCAAGATGCGCACCAACCCAACATTTAATGTGCCGCCATGTACCACGTTGGTGGTCTGCATTGTTGAAGCCGGAAACAGGCTTAATAAATCTTCAAAATGAGCAAACATATCAACATCCGGAATGAAAGCGGTTGTGTTATATTGTGCCGCTAAACTGCCGACTTCTTGTTGATTAAACAATTCGGCGGGACGTTCCGGACTGATCTCTGTTGATTCATTTCCGCAAAACGTAAAAGAGAATAAAATAATGATTAAAATACCAAGCATGTATTGTTTACGCATTAATGTCCCCCTGTAATAAAAAAGATGACAAACCGGAGTTGTCATGACAAAACTCCGGTCTGTTTCATTTCTTAAAAACTACTCGCAATATGCATTAGCAATATGCATTAGCACTAGCGACAGCTATCGGTTGTGGCGGCAATGGACGCGCACATGCCGGATCCAATACGATGTCTTGCATTGGTGCGATTGTTTCAAAATCTTCTTCGTCTGTCCACAGCAATTCAATGATTGCTTCCATTCCTACCGGATTTACTTTTTGCATTGTGATACCTCCATGTTTTTTTGGCATCGACGAAACCCCACTAGTAAGCGTTTCGCTTCACCTGTTTTTTATATTTCAAGCTCAAACCCATGCATTGGTTAAGCGCGAAACCTCAATGAATTGTTCAACAACTTACTGATTTTGTTGCAATGATGCCAATACTTTATTGCGATCATGTGCATCTAGGAAATAAAGGCTTTTCCCCAATATCTTGCCATATTCAGAAGTGATGAAGGTCTCTCGATCCACATCTTTTACCAGTGTTCTTATTTTTCGGACAAAATCAACATTGTCTTGCCATATTTGTTGGTTAAACTGATTCATATGTTGTATCAGTGGATATAAATGATTCATGAAATCTGCACAGTCTTTAAATTCAAGATGATTGTTTGTTTTTTGATATCCTTCTGTTGACAGCATCACCGCGAGGTCTTGATTTTGAAACTCAATGTACACCGGTTCTGCATCATGCGACACACAAAATGACCGATCTAACGACAATGCCGCATTTATTGACGTTGTGATTTTTTGATCATAATAATCAAGACTGTGTGCATTTTGTTCATATACACTTTTAACACAACACACAATACGGTATGGATTAAATTGATTTGCTTCACTGATTGCCGCGACATCACCGCTGACCATAATGACCGGTACAGAATGAGCACCCAGCCAACGTGCAAATATTTCAACTTCGCCGATGGGTACAGGCAATAATTGCGTTGCATTTTTTAAAAACATACTTTTAAAATCAAACCGCCATGTATGCGGCAATATTCCGATTGAATCCTCCCTGCCGTGAAAACCAATCATGAATGCAAAATCATAAGGATCTTCAAACGAAAGATTTTTCGCTTGTGCAACAATACTGATGTCCGTACCGGATGTTTCAACATCCAGTGCATCCAATGTTATCATATCACCCTGACTGTGGGTGTCACAAATCGTGATTTTTGAACAACCCCAAGCGATGAGCGTATTCACATAGACACTTACTTCTTTGTTATACAGCCGATGACACTGCGGCATGTCATGCAAATCATAAATACCGGCAATACCTTCCAAATCACACAACAACAATGCATGCACCATATTACAAAACCTCTTCATGTTCTTGTTTGTATAGAACAGGCAACACTTTGTGCAGTTGATACCGGATGCTTTTGCAGTCCGGCTGCATCACATCCGAATAATCTTTTAAGTTTAATGGGCATCCGCCGCCGCATACGAGTGAATAACCACATTCACGGCATTGCGAAATCGTCTCAATATTCCGATGCCGAATTGAATGTTCCTTTAAATGGTACCGCGGATAATACGTACCCACCGATAAAGGTTCAATACCCACTGATGGCATACAGGGATAAATCATGCCATATGGGTCAACAAAAAAACCATGATTATGCGCCGCACAAAATGAATAAACCGGATTGTGCCGCGTGCCGTAGATTGCAGCATCGACAATTGGCTTGAACCGTCCCATAAATCGGTTACGCCGATCACGCACATTTTTATCGTACTGAATGTCACTCCGATAAAGATGTTCATATATTTGTGTTTTTTCACGCTCCAGCGCACCCATCATTGGCGAAATCTCAAACGATAATAAATCTTTATATTCTGCATATTGTTGCAATAAGTCTTCTCTTTGGATTAACGCATCGTCAATATTGGACATATCAACATTCATGCGAATGCATACATGGATATGATTGCGCAAGCATCGTGATATGCCGTTCATTATTTTGTGATATGTTGGCTGACCATTTAACAAATGACGGCGCTTGTTGTGACTGTGTTCATCACCATCCAGCGTCACCATAACATGACAGGATGCCAAATTCTTCAAGATGTCCGCATATTCATCCAAGTAATAACCATTGGTGGTGATGTTGTATTTTTTATTGGGTGCCTTTGTCACAATGTATTCAATGACGTCTTTGTTTATTAGTAGCAATGGTTCGCCGCCAAAGAGGCTGATGGATTCCAACTCATCACCCAAAAGGTCAAACGCAACATCAACTTGCTCAATGGTTAATATTTGATGTCTTTGATTGTTTGTCGCATTTTCAAAACAATAAGCACAGGCAAAGTTGCACATATAGGTCACGATAAACGTGATGTGCTTATGCTGATGATTGTTTTGATGATGCTTTGTTCTTAATAAATCAATAATTTTTTGTTTTTGTGCGTGTTCTTCTTGCACTGTTCTGAAGACATAATTTTGCCGCACCAAAACAGAAAATAAATATTTTTCATAATCATCAATCGGAACGATGTTTTCACATTGCTGCCATTTGTTAATGACTTCAAAAACTGAAATGTCTATCTTATCAATACGTCCGGTGAGTGCATTGATCATGATTTTATGTTCTTCGTCAACATCAACAAATAGAATGTGTTTGCTTAATTTCATGATACTTCCTCACTTTCCGCTTTTTTGGCAGGGATGTGAAAGAAGTTCATCTCCAAATTGTCCAACACTTCTTCATCGGCGAAGATACCGCAGGCAATGTCACTGTGTTTTGCAATGACTGATAAAGGACAACCACCCAAGCACACAAATTTATACTTACATGCGGCACATAATTCATGATTCCAAATGCTTCGGTTTAAGTGAAAATCTGCGGTGTTTTTGTTCAGTGAAATATCAGGATAAAAGGAACCAATAATCCCATCACCGTCTTTTACGCAATTACAAAAATAAATATTCCCGTCACAGGCAAAAACATATTTCGATAACAATTGACCACTGCATCGTTGATATTCGGGTATCATTCGTTCATTCAACGGTCTAAGCATCAATTCATATAATTTTGCAGAACTTAAAAACAAAGAATAACTTATAATGTTTTTTTCTCTAAGGTATTTTTGTATAGTAAACATATCATTTTTATTATTAAAATCTTCATTAATTTCTAATGGGTTTTTTAAATCGAATGTGGAGTGTAATGTGTTTTCATATATTGAATATTGTGAAATTTTCTCATTCTTTAAAAAATTTTGCAGATTTTCGTAATCTAAATAATTGTCTTTATCAAGTACTGTTGTTATTTTTACCGGAATGTTATCTTCTAATAATTTTTTTATTGCTCGAATAATATTTGTATATATATTTACATCTACTTTTTTATTTGGAAACCTTCTCGCCAAATGAATATCTTGTATTCCATCAAGAGATATGCAAACTTTACTAATATTTTGAAGAGGAATTTTATTATAATATTTTAAAACATTAACACCATTTGTAAAAAGTATTAATTTTGTTTTTGGCCACTTTTTTAAAATATAAGCAATAAGATCAATAATTTTTTCATTTTCAAATATTTCACCACCAGTCACACGAATCAAGGGTGTACCGTTTACTTTACTCATATCATCTGCATATGTTTCAAAAAATTTATAGATCGCGTCAATATGTGCCTCCGTCATGCAGGGTTTAGAAAATGCTTGGTCTTTTACATAACAAAAGGAGCAAGACATATTGCACCGTCGCGTCAGCTCAATGGAAAAACTATAATCATCGGCATAAGCGGATTGCTGAACAAACAAACCGGACTCGATCATTTTTGATTCAATAACAGCCCTGCTTTCATCGGTCATAAATTGTTTGTTTGAAATAAATTTATTATAAAGTGATAATTCTTCACCGGAGTATAATGCATGACTTTGCTTTTCAACCATAGACACAATCAAAGACATTTCATCATCACTCAATAAATGTCTGCGCCCATTAACGAGGTTAAATAAAAACGGCTGATATTTTGTTGATTTCCAATTAATGATGAGGTTGTTGTAAATATCTGCCATTTTCTTCCTCCCAATTATTAAAACATACCGAACCGCCATGTTTTTTTGTTTATGCGTGGATTTTAACACAAAAAAACATGCAAAACATATCATACTAAGCAAATTTTTTGCGAATTTGCTTAGTATGATATGTTTTGCATCCATTTTGAACTTATAATATCGCCATGAAAAGGAGGAAATTCAATGAAAACAAACGTAAGAAGATTGATGGTTACAGGATTGGTTATCTTTACCATTTTAATGACACCTGTCACCGCATTCAGCCAAACAAATGATGACGACCATTATTGCACGTACGAAGTCGCAGAACCGATAAAAATTTATAATCCCACTAAGGACAACCCGGATTAATTAATCCAAATACAAGTTATGCTGCGATAGGGCATATTCCCTTGATGCTTGCATATTGTTCACATCATCACGAAGAATGGATAAATAATGTGCCAAGATGAGCAATGAGAGGCCTTTTACCGTATCACCCTGTGCCAAACAGGTAAATGTATGGTTGATGTAGAATCTTGGTAGCATGGCAATTTGAAAATGTTTGACCGAAAGTTCAATGCCTTCTAATTCGACAAGATTCGCATCATTCATATGTTTTGTAAGATCGGCATATTTAGAATAATTGTACGAAACACTGAGGTACATCTGTATCCGCTCTGTTTCGTCTACATAAAACCGTTTTAAAGAACTCATAATACTTTTAAAGATCTCAAGCCCTCGCGCGACTTGATTGTTTTCACAATAATAAATACCAATCATGTTCAAAATAACGATCTCATAATACATCAAGCGCATTGATGCAATGCTTTTTTCATCATATACCTTTTGTGTACAAAGCCATGCCTTTTTTAATTTAAGCAATAGTGCTTTATTATACCCAAACCGATACTCATGGTGGCTTGCTTTTATTTTTAATACAAATTGTTGGTTTATACCGGGATATCGTGCTTTGTCATTGCGCCCGCGGCTTTTAAAACCTTTTGTCATCTCCAGCGCGGACAGGAGTATGTTTGCATCCTCATATTGTTCTGAATTTTGCAATGAGTTTATCTTATTGCGCAGTTGTTTTTCATCAAATTCATGCGGTGCCGGAAACGTATAAAAGTATTTGTTAATATCACGCCCCAAGCGCTGCATAAATGCTTCCAAATAAAAGACATAACCATGCGCCACATCCCCGTTTTCAATCCGGGAAAGCGTTGCGACATCACAAATACCTTCGCACAATGCTTGTTGCGTGAGTCCGGCTTCGATGCGCAATTGTTGGATAAAATGACCGATGGAGATACAATCTTCAAAAATCTTTCCGCGCGCAAAATCCGGTTCGGGCGGCAACGGATCAACACAGGAAACATCAAAAATACGAACATGTTCAAAAGACACCTTATGCATCTGTGCATAGTCCATGACTTCATGTGCTTTTTTGAATCTGCGCATGGCGATGAAAGAAAAATACACAGCCCGAAGCATCGCATCATCTTCCTGCTTCGCAATATTCAACTGTTTTTTTGCTTGGTATTTGTGCAACTGAAAATACGCCGTGTACCGTGATTTGTTGCGTGTTTTCGAATAAAGAATGCCTTCATCGCACAACAAAAGCACTTGATCGTATTGTTCCGTTTTTATATACAGTTTCACCAACAATAACAACAAAGGCGCAAATATTTTTTCTTTTTCGACATCATCTTGTTTTAGTTTTATAACGCCGCTGCGGACGTTTTCCAAAAATTTGATGGCCTTATCTTCATGTTTTGTCTGGCTCAAACACCGCGCAATCACCAGTGACAGCTCGATTTCATCCATAAAAAGCATCTGTCCCTTGTATTTCAAATAATGAAACTCAGGATATGTTGCCGTGATGCCCTCAAATGCTTTTTTGATAATGTCATCCGGGTCTTTATGTTCTGCTTCATCCAGCCGGCATTCCAAATACCGAATAAATTGCAAATTGCGCTCTTTTGAAAAATCCCCGGATTCTTTAATTTTTAACAACAATGCTCTTGCCTTCGTTAAATAATCGGGATGTTCATCCATCCATTCGAGGTAATAAAGCATTTTATCCCGCATGTCATACACATCAAAGGGCATGTCATTCAAAATGGGCATGAACAATGTTTCAACCGGCAGCGACATTGAATCCATCATTTTTTTGTATGTGTTCCATTGCGTCGTGTACCGGCGGTTTTCCGTAGCAGACAATGTTGATCCGCTAATGTCGCTTCTTTGTTGCAGTTTTGTTGATAACCATGCTTTGCGCTTGCGCAAATTTTTTATGGTAATCCCTTTGTCCACACTTGGCATTTTGTCCCCCCTGTATTGTCAGCTCAAATTCATCAGTAACTACACATACGTCTTATTTTTCAAATGCACCAACATATGGATGATCGGTACCAAAATCATGGCGGTGAGTCCCGCGGCCAGTCCATTGTTGTACAAGTTCATTCCGCCATGAAATGCGGTGATGTTCACCGCGAAGCATAAATGAATGAAGCCTGCGACAAAGCCCCACTTCACACCAAATTTGGTACACAAAGGTGAAAGGCAGGTGGAGAAAATGATGGCGACAAAAAAGCTGCGGTCATTAAACGGAATGCCCACCGCAAACGAACTAATCAGTGCGGCAGCCAGTGCCCCTGTCATGATGGGGATTGCGGAAAGAAGCCGTTTGCCAATCGCACCAAAACCCACCACAGAGAGGATGGCGCCGATGATGGGGCCGTTGTACGGCACTTGAAATGTCAGCATCACCATAAAACACAGCAGGCCCATGAGCCCCATGTTGATATAAATGCGTCCGCTGAATTGTTTATAAAAATCAATATTTTCTGTTTTCATGTGTGCAATTTCTTTAAAACTATGTGTGCCTTCGGACAAAAAGCCACAGACCAAAAAATAACCGGAGGTCGCCAACAACAAAACCATCAGTGCTGTATTATAACCGTCGCTCCAAATGGATTTCGGGACAAAATCAATGCCGAACGTGCGGAACACCAGCATGAGTCCGATGGCAAGCACGCCGGAGGCGAAGCCGACATTGTACAAATTATAATCTTCGTAATTGGTACGGAACGCGCGCGCAATAGGATTAATAAACAATCCTACCAACATCGCAAGCCCGGTGCCGATCAACACGCCCACCACCGGATGGATGTTCTCCACAAAGGCAAGCTGCGTCACAATCGGACTGAGACAAGTCGCCAGCATCGGCGCAAGACAGACGGTTTTAAATGGTTTTTTTGTAATGACACTGTACAAAAATCCGCCAATGATAAAGGGCATCATTGCCAGCGGATTTTTGCCAAAGAATGCGAACCCCATCACCAAGCCAAACGTACCGATGGTCAGCCCGGCGGGTTCATGCTTTATAAAAATAAGAACCAGTGCGATTAAAAGCCCCGAAAGCGCAACATTAACCAAGGTTGCACCGAATCCGGCAATTGCAATGTAATCGGTGACGAGAATGCCTTCCGTGGTGATGATGCGCATCAGTCCGTGCATCACCGCCATGGGTCCATCAAGGATGACGCCGGCGATGAAAAATGACAACAATAAACAAATCAGGACACGGTACGGACATCGTAAAAAATGATTGCGTATCGTTTTAATCATTATATGGGATTCTTGTGTGCTGTTCATTATTCGCCTCTTTAGTATTTGTGATGGGATATTAGAAAATCTGCAAACATCATTATACTTTACTTTGAGGGTTTTATCAGCAACATCTTTTTAACTTACGTTTATTCGCTTCGCAGCGCTTCAACCGCGTCTTTGTTTGCGGCCATTTTTGAAGGAATCCAGCCACCCAATATTGTTAATGCAATGCTGAGTGTCAAGAGTATCAGCGCATGCAGTATTTGTAAATTTGCGACATTGGCCAAATCGGTCATGCTGTAAATCACATGGTTGATGGGTATGGACGCAAGCATTGCGATTGCGATGCCAAGCGTTCCGGAAAAGGCACCAATAATAAAGGTTTCCGCATTGAAAACGCGCGTAATGTCTTTTTTCCGTGCACCGAGTGCTTTTAAGATCCCAATCTCCTTTGTACGCTCCAGTACAGAGATATAGGTGATGATGGCAATCATAATAAAACTAACCACCAGCGATGTTGCGGCAAAGGCAATCAGGACAAGCGTAATGCCGTCAATGATCCCGCCAATCATCCCCACCACCATATCGGCAAGGTCTGTGTATAAAATCATGTCTTCATCCGCTCTGCCGGCATTAAATTCATTGAGCAGACTGATGACAACGTCCTTTTCATTAAAGCCTTGCGGATAAATCATCAACATCATGGGTTGTGCGTTGCCGCCAAGAAAAGACAGCATTGTCTCTCTTGCATCTTCCGTTATCGGTTCTCTGGTCATGATGTTAAAGTCCGCTTCACGCTGCGCACGGACAATATATGAATCCATCGCCATGTCAATAATCATGGTTGACAATGCGTCACTGTATGCAATGCCCGGCGAGAGCATAGCAAGGCTTGAGTCCGGTTGCTGCCGGACAATGCCGGCGATGGTCAAGGTTATGTTGTTGGGGTTGTGGTACATGCTTTCAAAATCTCTGTTTGGCATAAAGGTGCCAAATTCCGTTTCAATATAAAAATCGTCATTGCCGATGAGCTGAAATGCCACGCCGATGATGTCCTCAAAACCAATGGCACTCAAACTGTCGGTCGGAAAGCCCAACGCATTTAATGTATTAAAATCAATCCTGTTTTGGTTGTCGACCACCAGTACCAACTCCGTAGGATTTTGGGGAAAGGCACCGGCAAGCAAATCATAATTTCTTTCAAGAAATGAACCTTGCGAAACATCCAGCATGGTTGGGTATGAGGAAATGCCCATCCCGCCCATAAAACCATCGCCGCCGCCGGAAAAATTAACGGGAATAATATTTCCATCCACAGTGCGCAGCAAATTCATATTAACAATCCGTGTAAAGCCAATACTGCTGACATATTGCGGATCGATGTTGCTGACAAAGTCAACAAACTCATCCGTAATGATATTGTGGTGCACCGCTCTGTTTGCCGCCGGGTCATGGGGAAATACAAATTGTGCATCGGTAAAAAGGTTTTCTTCGGCTTCTTGCATCGCCAGCCTCATCGCATTGAGGTCAACCTCTGTTGTTTGCTGCGTCACAATAATCGGAAATTCTGCCAGCATATCACTTTGAAACATGTCGATTTGCTCTTGAAAACCCGTCGAAAGTGCAAGGATTAATGCAATGCCAATGATGCCGATACTGGATGCAAAGGCGGTTAAGATTGTGCGTCCTTTTTTGGTCCGGATGTTGTTAAACGACAAACTCAGCGCGGTTAAAAAATTCATGCTTGTCTTTTTCAAGCTAAAACCATCCGGCTTTGGCCGCTCGATATGCGGATGGGTATCATCTGTGATTTTACCGTCCTGAAAGCGGACAATTCTGTCGGCATAGGCATCCGCCAAATCGGGATTGTGCGTAACCATGATGACCAATTTATCCTGCGCAATTTCTTTAATGAGTTCCATGATGTGCACACCGGTTGTTGTATCCAGTGCGCCGGTTGGTTCATCACACAACAAGATTTCAGGATCATTGACCAATGCTCTTGCGATGGCGACCCTTTGCATTTGACCGCCTGAAAGCTGGTTGGGCTTTTTATGCAGATGATCTTTAAGTCCCACACGCTCTAATACATCAATCGTCCGTCTGCGGCGTTCGCTTTTTGATACACCGGAGAGTGTCATGCCCAGTTCAACATTGGATACAATGCTTAAATGTGTGATGAGGTTATAACTTTGAAATACAAACCCAATTGAATTGTTGCGGTATGCATCCCAGTCTTTGTCTGTAAATTGTTTTGTGCTCTTTCCTTTTATAATAAGGTCGCCGTCATCATAGCGATCCAAACCGCCGATAATGTTTAGGCATGTTGTTTTACCGGATCCGCTTGCGCCCAAAATCGCAACAAACTCTTTTTGGCGAAATGCCACTTGAATGCCGTCCAAAGCCGTTGTTTCAAAATCTCCTATTTTATAGGTCTTTTTAATATTTTTCAGTTCTAACATTTTATTGCCTCCCGTATTGTGTGCGTATACCGTTCACCATAGGATGAACCACCCGCCTCATCTTTGAATATGAATACAGTATAATATCGTTGTGTGAACTGAACATGAATTTTCCATTCATATTCAGTTCATATTCATAGTGGATAATTTATTTGAAACCTTAACCGATCATTTATTTTTGTTATAATAATATGAAAGACGAGGAGGTGCTTTTATGTTTCATATATTAATCGTAGAAGATGATAAGAACATCCGTAAGCTCATGCAAACGGTGCTGAATCAAAGTGGTTATAAAACATTTTGTGCCGCAGACGGTGTGGAAGCCTTGATGATTTTTGATAAAGAACATATTGATTTAATGATATGCGACATTATGATGCCCAACATGGATGGATTTGAACTTACAAACGCATTGCGCCGCGCAAATTACAATCTTCCGATATTAATGGTCACGGCAAAAGAAAGTTTTCGCGACAAACAAAAAGGTTTTCTTGTCGGGACGGATGATTATATGGTAAAACCCATTGATGCCCATGAAATGGTGCTCCGCGTGCAAGCACTGTTGCGCCGTTCAAAAATAGTCAATGAACGAAAACTCGAAATTGGCGCCGTCACCATAAATTATGACGCGTTTACCGTATCCCGTGAAGAGGACAAACATACCCTGCCGCAAAAAGAATTTTATTTGTTATACAAATTATTGTCATATCCCGATGTTATTTTTACACGTTTACAGCTTATGGACGAGATATGGGGTATGGACAATGACTCTGACGAACGCACCGTTGATGTGCATATAAAAAGATTAAGAGAACGTTTTTATGCATATCCGGAATTTGAAATCATCACCGTGCGTGGGGTTGGGTATAAAGCAGAGATTCAATCTGAACCTTTTATGTAACAAAATGCTGTTCCGGTTTATAAAAAGGAGGCAAAATACACGATGCATTGTAAAATTTTAAAAAGAAAAAGTTTAACGCGGCGGCTGCTCGTGACCATATGCCTCATCATGGCGTCATCTTCTGTGATTGCTGTTTCCATCATGTCCGGCATCTTACCCTTTACGTCATATTTTTATGAATATATGGGTTCGGGGATGAGACATGATGCCATGCGTTTATTTAGAATACACAACACCATCTCCATATTGATTGCCTTTATTTTAAGTTCGGTTTTTATCACCATTATTTTAAACCGAATATTAAAACCGGTGCGCGCATTGACGGAGGGTACCAAAAAAGTGGCACAGGGTGAATTTGATGTCATGCTTGATGTGGACATGAACCGCCATGATGAACTGCGGGATTTAACTGACAGTTTTAATAAAATGGCGCGGGAATTATCGCTCATCAGCATGCTCAACAATGATTTCACCAACAATGTCTCCCATGAATTTAAAACCCCCATTTCATCCATACAAGGTTTTGCAACCGTACTGCTCGGAACCGATTTGACGGATGAACAAAGAGACTATGCTGAAATTATTGCCCATGAATCTGCGCGGCTCACAAAATTAACCACCAATATATTAAAGATAACAAAACTTGAAAACCAAGTGATTCTTACGGAAAAAAGCGATTTTTATATTGATGAGCAAATACGGCACTCCTATGTACTGTTGCAAAAAGATTTCACTGAAAAAAACATCAACATTGAATTTGATCTGGCACCCATAAAATATAACGGCAGTCCGGAGTTGGTTCAGCAAATCTGGCACAATCTTTTAAGCAATGCGGTAAAATTTACAAACGAGCACGGAAAAATATACATTACATGCGTTGTTCACGATAAAAAAGCCGTTGTTTCCATCAAAGACAATGGCATCGGTATGGACAAAGCCACCATCACCCATATGTTTGATAAATTTTTTCAAGGCGACAAGACCCATTCCGGGCAAGGCAATGGCCTTGGCCTTTCGCTTGTCCACCGCATTGTAGAATTGTGCGGCGGCACCATTGATGTCACATCCAAACCGGCAATCGGTTCAGAATTTATCGTGACACTGCCCTTATAAAATCGGCACAGATTTTTAACAAAGCCACATCTGATTACATATGTGTTCTGTGCTTTTTCATATTATGTTATAATCAAAAAAACACATATAAAGGAGCCGGTTTATGTTGGTACGCCAAGCAACGATCGCAGACATACACACCGTATCTGAACTGCTTGCGATTTTATTTGAAGACAGCGTTGAATCATCACTTGAAGAAAATCAGCGGCTTTTTGCCGATCCGCGCCAAGCGTTTTTCTTGGCTTGTGACGGCGACGATGCCGCGGGTGTGGCACATGGTGCACTGCGCAGTGAATATGTCAATGGCCGTGAATCCGAAGGGGATTGTGGTTATCTTGAAGGTATTTATATTTTGCCAAAATACCGAAGCAAAGGTGCTGCGAAGGCACTCGTTGCCGCCGTGGCGGATTGGGCAAAAAGCAAAGGATGCACAGAACTGTGCAGCGACTGTCTTTTGGAAAACACCGAAAGTTATCGATTTCATACAAAGATTGGCTTCGAAGAAACCGAACGCAGCATCTTTTTTAGAATGGACTTATAATCAATGAAACTGGAAAATTATGACGATTTCATCCGCATCTTATTAACATCGGGATTTTCGCTCGGCGGCGGCAAAGCCGAAGGCATTTTTTCCATCGTGAATCATGACTGGTATGCACCCAATCCCCTTGACCCCATCCAGTGGCACACCGGAGACATACAAACCGATCCGTGGGAGTGGCGGTACAGGGTTCTCAAGGAGCACAACGACATTGCGTATTCAAAGCCATTCTTCAAAAAATCCGGATTTATCACTGAAGCATTTTATCCGTATTTTTTGCGTTTGCGCCGCACAGACGCAGACTTTGAAGCCGCATACTTTAACGGAAAAATCAGCCATATTGCCAAGCGTATTTATGATGTCGTGCAGGACAATCCGGAACTTCAATCGCATGAAATCAAGCGCATGGCGGGGTTTGATAAAACGGAAAAATCAAAGTTTGATGCCGCAGTGGTAGAACTTCAAATGGGACTGTACATCACCATCAGCGGTGCAAGCAAAAAGCGCAGTGTGCGCGGGGAAGAATTTGGCTGGGATGTCAGCGAATTGTCCACCACCGAATATTTTTGGCGGCACAGCGATGTATTTGCACGCGCATCCGCCTGTACGGAAGCCGAAGCCTTTGAAGAAATCCGTGTACGAGTCTTAGACCTAAACCCACTTGCGGACGAGAAAAAAATATATAAATTTGCATACGGCAAATAATTAGGAATAAACAAAAAACAGCGCAGGGATGCTCAATCCTTGTGCCGTTTTTTAGGTGTTCATTTTCACATCAAACCGTTTTTAATACGGATGCGCAGAATATCATTGCATCACTGCTTATAAGGGAATCACGCGCAGTTTAAACTCAAATGTGCGTTCATCAAAACGGTATGGTTTGTACAGTTCCGGTCCGCAAGAGTTTGAACCGATGCCATTGTTTTTATAATCCACATGCACAATGGTTTCATCCAGTTTTGTCAATTCATGCGGATGCATGGATTGGTCTAAATCATGAACACAGTAATGCGAAGCATTAAAGGATAATGGCTGCTGCAGCTGTTCAAACAACAAACCTTTTTGCTGTTCGTCCGAAACCAAAACATAGTGCACCCCTTGTTTGGCACCGTTTTCTTGCGGCACGGCATAATTTTCAAACATCGCATCAACCGTGGTGTTAAAACGACCCAAGTAGCTGCTGCGGTGCATATCCACATAGTTTTCATTGGGACCATATCCAAAATATTCGACCTGTTCATACCCAAAGGGCATCACAAATTTAAACCCGAAACGCGGCAGCATCAGTTGTTGATTGTCCGTCATCACCGGACGTTCTGTGACCTCAACCGTTGTGGAAATTTCCAGCCGTCCCGCACAATCAATGATGTAGGTTGCCGTGCCTTTAAGCACAGGCATCTCAGTATGCGAACCCAGTGAATATTGTGCGGTGATGACCACCTTGTTTTTATACTCGTCCCATTCGGTGTGATACAGATGTGTTTTTGCACGATCCAAGCCCCAATTGCGCCAATGTTGTTTGATGCGGCGGTCGTTGTCGGTTGGTGCACGCCACACACAAAAATCCATCGGCTGTGTGAGATAGTTTTGTCCATTTCTTGCGATGCAGATAAATCGCCCGTACCGCAAATCATAAACGTACTCAAAATCCGTACCCTGTATCAAGATGGTATTGTTTTTTTGTTCTGCATGAATAAAATCAGAAACTTTTACTGAATAATTTTTCTCAACCACAGTTTCCGCAATCACGAGTTGTTGTTCCGACAGCACCAATCCATGTTCTGCCCATGCAAGATGGGGTGTCACTTCACCCTTACAGATAAACTGGACATTCAGTGCAATGTGGCAATTTGTTTCGTCAATTTCAAAACCCAAATCAATATCTTCATAAGATTTCGCCGCGACGCACACATCCTGTATACCCGAAGCGATGATGTGGCCATCAACCATCAGCTCATACTTCATGTATAAATAATCCGAGTCAATAAAATCATGATCATTGTGTACACGGATGATGCCCTGCAGCAGATCCATTGATTCAGCAGTCACATAGGCATAGACCGTTTTTGCTTCTTTAAATCCGGTATGCGGCGTACGGTCGGCATAGACCAATCCGTCCAAGCAAAAATTCGCATCATTGGGCTGATCGCCAAAGTCACCGCCGTAGGCAGTAAAGTCAACACAGGTCATCTTTGCGATGTCCTTTTCATCCACACCCAATTGTTTGAGCCCTGTTTTGTATCCGTGATATGGAACAGTGTATTCATTGCCAGCATCATCAGTAAAGCGCTTTGCTTTAATGCCATGATCCCAATATTCCCAAATACAGCCGCCGATCAGTTTTGGATGTTGTTTGATTAACGTCCAGTAATCATGCAAACAGCCGGGGCCGGTACCCATAGCATGCGAATATTCACACATAAAATACGGACGCTTTTCATTTTCGTTGTTGGCATAGTCCGTTATACGCTGAATGCTGGGATACATCACCGATGCCACACGAAACACATCCGATTCATCGGTATGATGCCGTGTCGCACCCTCGTAATGCACAATGCGTGAATCATCACGCCGATAGGTCCAGTTTCTCATGGCAATATGATTTCTGCCATATCCGGATTCATTGCCGAGTGACCACATTACCACCGACGCAGCATTTTTATCGCGTTCAACCAAACGCACCATGCGGTCAACATACGCAGGTTCCCATTCGATGTCATCGCTCAAACGGTCACTGATGCCATGGATGTTTGGACGCATGCCATGCGTTTCAATATCGGTTTCATCCACGACATAAAATCCATAAAAATTGCACAAAATAATAAATCTGGGATCATTCGGATAATGCGCGGTGCGGATACAGTTCACATTGTGTTGTTTTAACAACAATAAATCTGCCACCATACTTGCCACCGGCACGGTTTGTCCGTACAGTGGATGGAAATCATGACGGTTCACGCCTTTTAGCTTCACCGCCACATCATTAATCATGAATGCACCATTGTCCGCAATGCCGATTTTACGCAGACCCACATCGAAGACCAACACTTCCGTACCGTATTCAACAATCAAGTAATATAAATTCGGTGATTCAGCATTCCATAAAACCGGATTTTTAATGAGCATGGACGCGTTGGCTTTGGATTTTTTGGTAATGGATGCTTTGACGGCGCACACCGATTGTCCAAGTGCGTCCACCAGTGTCAATTTGGGTTTAACACCGGCATCCCCCTCCAGTTCAATGTTTAAAACCACATCCCCTTCGGTTAAATGGTCTTGTTTTACAAAGACATCCCACACTTTTTTCTGATCCCGCGCCAAGAGATAAACATCCCTAAAGATGCCGGAAAAACGCCAGCAATCTTGATCTTCTAAATAAGTACCATCAGAAAATTTTAACACCAGCACGGTTAAACGGTTAAACGCATTGGGTATTACAGCAGAGCTGATGTCAAATTCACTCGGCAAGCGGCTGCCCTTACTCATACCAATAAATGTGCCATTGACCCACAGATAAAAACATGAATTGACACCTTCAAAACGTATGAATGTATCTTTTTCATCAAAAGCTTTTCCAATGTATACATCACGCACATACAAACCACATGGATTGTCGTTGGGTACATAAGGGGGGTCACAGGGAATTACATACCTTGTGTTGGAATAATGGCACTGATCATAACCCTCTGTTTGCCAACAAGACGGCACTTGTATCTGATCCAGACCGGACGGGTCAAATGCGGCTTCATGGTATGCCTCCGGTAAATCATCATAGCCATTTGGATAATAACCAAAATGCCAATTGCCGGATGCACTGAGTACATACGGTGATTTTTCAATTTCATAAACATTTGCGAGCGTCAGCTCCGGACATTTTGAAAACGGCACATAATATGCGCGCGGATTCGCAAGATTGCTGTGTACTGCTTGTGGATCTTGATAATTGCTTGGAATGAACATAGACCCTCCTCTTGGATGCTTTGACTTTTTTAAAACAAACATTATACTAAGTATGGGTGGCAAAAACCGCCGCATGCGCAGATGCGAAAACGTGGCTTTATCACTTATTTCGTAAACCCTATATAGTATATAACAAAACTGAAAAGAATAAATAAAAACTTTGGAGTTTAATTCATGGATCAGTGGATCGTTAATGATCAATATTTGTCTGAAAAATTGGTGCGCATTGACAACGCACAGGCGAAAGCACATGCATGGCGAGAAAACACCAATCTGCCTGCGATGGAAGTTTCGGATTTGCAAGGAAAATTTTTATATTTGCTTACAAAGATGACCGGTGCGCGCCGTGTTTTAGAAATCGGGACTTTTTACGGATACAGTGCAATGTGGTTCGCAAAGGCACTGCCGGATGATGGCATGGTCGTATCCATAGAACACACAGAGCGTTTTGTCACCGCGGCGCAAAAAAATATCGAGCGCGCAGCATTACGAGAAAAAATAACATTAATGCACGGCGAAGCGGACACATTATTGACAGCGATGGTTGAAAACAAAGAAGCCGCGTTTGACATCATTTTTATTGATGCGCACAAACCCAGCTATCCCGCTTTTTTTAATCAATGTTTGCAGTTATCCAAAAGTGGCACTATAATTATTTGTGATAATATTTTACGCAACGGCGAACTGGCCAATATGGAAAAGTCCTCGCCGATTTTGGATGGTGTACGCACGCTCATCACCCAACTTGCCGAGAGCGACTGCGTAGAATCCACCGCAATGCAAATGGTTGGATGCAAAGGACATGACGGTTTTACCATATCCCGGGTGAAATAAGGGGATGGTTTTACCGAGAAAATGTCTTAAATATTAAAACAGGGAGTTTATAAAATTATGGCAAAAAAACAAAAACAAACCGCAACAGTAAAAGAAACACTCATCATGACAGGCATGCTGGTGTTTCTCACCGCGTTCGCATGGATCTTAGACGCGATCTTAGAAAAACGCAATAAAGCTGAAAAATAAATTTAGGTAAACAATCCTTTTGCTGCATCAAGATGCTTGATGACGGCATCTTTGTTGAGTGAAAAATACACACGGTTGTTTTTCCGCGTAACCGTAACAACATCCAAATCCATCAACGCCGACATGTGCTGTGAAATATTCGCACCGGAGCAGTTTAGACGTGCTGCCATTTGACTGCCGTACAAGGTTTCATTTTTTAAAATCATTAAAATATTTTGTTTGGTGGTATCACTGATGGCCTTTAAAAATTGCGCCGCACTATCCTGTTCACTTTCAGCACTTTCTTTAAGTTCGAGCAACTTTACAACACCGGTGCCAACACAAAGATACGGTGGTGTCAATGATGTGCCATTGATGGAGAGCCAATTGACAGAATATTCACTTACATATACATGATACTCTTCATCGGTAAGTTTTAATCCAACGCGTTCAAACGCCTTACCATCTTCATCCAACCACACATCACGCGTTTTATTGATGAAATCTTGTGTGTGTTTTGCGATTTTTTTTAGTTCCTTTACCAGTACATTTTTTGTCTGGGTCATTAAAAAATGTGCGTATGCGGCATAATCATCATAATGAAAATAAATATCAAGCGCCTTCATCTTATCATCTGCGGAAAGTTCTGATTTTTGAACAAATTCAAAAAAAGTATTGTCGTCAATTTCAGGCGGCACGGCACCCGGCTTTATATTTTCTGCGTCCCACAAACGCAAACCCGCCCGCATATTAATGCAAAATGCAAGGAATACCCCGCGGTACTTTTTATCAATCGGCTTAAATGTTCCATCATTTAAGTAAAACGCATCAATAAATGCATTGTCAGCATGTTCATTTTCAGCAAACAGCATTTTTGCCGCATCCATTCCGCTGATGGTATTGCCCTTCATGTCAAATTTTATATGCTTTTTTACTTGATTTTCAATGTGTACCGCATGTACAAATAATGCCTCAACCTCTGCCAATACCAGATTTGATTCGGTTTTTACAATACGCTGCACCTCATCAATAATGGATTTGTCATTGACAATATTCGTTAAAATTCTTTCACATTCCATCGTATAGATGGGTTCATCATGGATGATAAATTTCATAATTCATTCAATACCTCTCCGGTAGTATAACAAACTCGTTTTGTGACGATGCCGCTTATTTCGTAAGCGCTCAATTATTCATTTCGTTGTTCATGTGTTATAAGGCGCGCATAAATTTCACTGTGTGACATAAGCGCATCATGCGTCCCTATTTGTGAAATGCGTCCTTTGTCCATCACCACGATGGCATCTGCATTTTGAATATAGTGTAAGTGATGCGTGGTCATTAAAATCGTTTTGTACTTGCGCAATTCATTAATGGTCTCCATGATGCCGCGTTCCGATTCTTTATCCAGTGCGGAAGTGGCTTCATCAAATACCAATACCGGCGCATTTGAAATAAGTGCGCGTGCAATCGCGATGCGCTGTTTTTGTCCTCCGGAAAGCGATGAACCCGATTCTCCGGCAGGGGTATCATACCCTTCCGGCAATGTGCTGATGAAATCATGGATATGTGCCAATTTTGCAGCACTGATGATTTGCGCTTCTGATGCATCGCCGCCGAGTCCCAGCGCAATATTTTCACCAATGGTCAAGTCAAACAGCCGGCAGCTTTGATCTACGATGGCAAAATTGTTTCTCCAGTCCCGGATGTGCTTTGCATCATACACCAGTCCATTAATGTGCATGTCAAAATCACGTTCATACAATCCGGTCACCGCTTTAAGCAATGTTGATTTTCCGCTGCCGGACTCACCCACAAACGCCATCATGGTGTTTTCTTTAATGGTTAAGCTGACATCATGCAATGACGCATCCGCCGCATTGTGATATTTAAAAGAAAGATTATTTATAATTAAATCATATTTTTCCGCAGCAATGTGATCATGTTTTGATGTTTCAAAACAAACCACCCCCGCATCATCAATGGTTTCAAACATGCGTTTTGCCGCCACAATTGGTGGAAATAACGATGCATACGATGTACCGATTTGACTCATGGAAGATGTCACTGCGCCAGCCAACGGAAACACCATCATAATTTGTGCAAAATCCATGGTGTTTTGTGTTACAAGCCAACCACCCAGTGCAAATACGACAACGGTTGTTAACCATCCTTGTACGGTGGTGAACAAATCTTGCCACATCCCCAGAACCGCTTGTGCAAAAGCAACTTTTTTTAATTTTCCGTTTTGCTTGTCAAATTGAAAAAGCGCACGGTCTTGCCGATTATACGCCTTGATGGTCATATTGCCGGACATGATGTTGGACATTTCTTTTACAGAATCTGCGTTGGTTTCCAGCCGCTCTTTACCCAGCCGAGAAAGTGCCGGGGCAAAACGCGACTGAACAAACACCGCAACAACACCAATACTCAGAACGCCCAACCCCATGCGCCAATTAATAAAGAATACCATTGCTAAAGAAAATACCGCGCCCATCGCATTGCGAAGTACCGTTGACAGTGCGTCTGAAAAAATATCTGAAGCCGTCATCATATCGGTATTGATGAGTGCAATGCCATCGCCGGAATGCTTTTGACTTTCCGGTGCGAGTTTTACAAATGCTTTAAAAACATCCATCGCCATATCCCGAACAGACTTTGCAACCGCAACAATATATGTGTATGTGCCAAGCCCAATCAACATGGCAAAGGTGATCAGCATAATGGCCATGGCGATGAGCGCATGTTGTATCCCTTGAATGCTGCCTCTGATGAGCGCATCACCAATGAGTCCTAAAAAGATTGAATTCATGGCTGACATTGCAAAGGTTTGAATACAGTAAAAAAGGATGCCCAGCGCAAATGAAAATTTATATGGCTTTACATATGCCAATGTCCGCATAAAATATTGTTTGTCTGACATCACTTACACCTCCTTGTTTGTTGTTGATAATGCTTGATTATTATTGGATGTTGTTTGATACAAATGTCGGTATACCCGATTGCCGGCCATCAATTCATCATGCGTGCCAACACCGACAATGTTTCCTTCATCCATCACAATAATGCGGTCACATGTATCGATGACATTGGCTCTGTGTGCCACCATGATCAGGGTTTTATTTTGTGATAGATGATCAAAGCTGGACAATACAGCTTTTTCAGTCATGGGATCCAGCGCGGATGTCGCCTCATCAAAAAGAATGATGGGGCTGTCGGCATAAAAGGCACGTGCCAACGCAATACGCTGTTTTTGACCGCCTGAAACATTATCGCCGGACTCCACGAGGACTTCATGAACACCACCGGGGAGTGCATGCACAAATTCATTGATGCCTGCATCCGTAAGCGCTTTTTCCAGCTGCGGTTTTACATATTGTGTACTTCCGGTAATGTTTTCTAAAATGGATTCCGGAAATAAAAAACTGTCTTGAGGCACATATGCAAATGCGGCGCGGCGTGATTTGAGTGAAAGTGAGGCTGTATTTTCTTCAAATAAATGAATGGAGCCGTTGTCCGGTTGATACAGTCCCAACATAAGTTTTAACACGGTGGATTTACCACTACCGCTGCTACCGACAAACGCAACCTTTTCACCTTGTTTGATGTCAAACGAAATATTATTTAATACTGCTTTTGTATCTTCATCTTTATTGTATGCAAAACTGACATTGTCAAACGTAAGGACTGTTTGCATATTGTGTTGCGTGTTTAAAATATCGCCTTGATTGATGTCTTCGACTTCTTGAATCATGGTTTCATTCAGACGTTTTGCGGCGGCGGCTGCGGCTTGCACATCGTTTTGCCTTTGAGACAACATGGCGAGCCAGCTTCCTGCCGTTTGTGCCAATATGAGGTATGCAAGCCATTCATTCATGGGCATGCTGCCTTGAATAACCTGATTTGCCGAAAAACCAATAACCGCAAACATCGGGGTCGCCGAAGCGACAATGCCCGCCAATACCAAAAATAAAAATGAACGGCCTTCACTCATGTTTGCCTTAACCACTTCGGTTACGGCTTTATAATAACGTTCCGTCATTTTGTGTTCCAGCGAATAAGCAACCGCAACATTGGCATTTTGAAAAACATCCGTGGCGACCGCATTGGATGCAGCACGTTTTTCAAGTGTGATGGCGGACTTTTTTTGAATGGGTCCGGATATGACGACCTGCACAACAATCAAAAGAGGAAACGATGCAATAAAAATAAGTGTAAGCCACCAATTAATGACAAACATATAAACGAAACTGACCAACAATGCGATGATGTCGGCAAACATGCGAATGCCGCCATTGGCAACCAGCCGCGCCGCACCGGGCAAATCGTTGGTAAACACCGATAAACTTTCACCGGAATTAACGTCATTGATGGCTGAAAATGGTTTTTGCAAAAAATATTTTGCGAAATTCTCTCTGAAAGAATAATCTGTTTTTGCGGTAAACCGTCCGACAAATAATGCCGATGCGCCGGATGCAATCGCTCTGATGACCATAATAACCGTCATCCATACCAAAAACCGAATAAGCCCGGCGGTATCCATATTGATGGCCGCCTGCCCCATCTCTCCGGTCAGTACCGTTGAAAAAACGGACAATGTTGCAATCACCAATGCAAGCAGTAAAAAAGCAACATAAAATCCTTTGAATTTTACATTTTGCTTTGCCAATGTAGGAAACAATTGATTCATAAGCAACCCCTTAATTTAAAATATTTTCTTGCGACTGTTGTTAAGTTTACACTTAATTATTTTCTTTGTCAAGTGTAGACTTTACGAAATTATTTTTATTTTAAGCAATCACTTAATATGAGGCGCGAAAAAAATATTGCAACAAAGATGCCGCAACACTTCTTAGATTATAAGTTTTTAATAAAATATCTTTACATATTGTGAACTTATATGTTAATATTTTGCCAATAAAAACGTTAAGTGATGCAAATCACAGAACAAACTGCATAAATATTCACCCCCACCTTAAAAAGAACACAACGATCTTTCATAATTCGATTCATGCCTCCAATGGCGGTAGAACAAATCGGTTGGTATGAAACTTTGTTTCGCAAATGTTTCACACTCTATTTGTATATTTAACCATTCAATATATAACAACAGGGGGAACAACATGAAAACAACTGCACGGGGTAGCTTCAAAGCACGCAAAGTAAAAATCATATTTAATAAGATTTTGTGTTTTGCGATGACGTTTTTAATTGTCTTTTTTTTAACTGATTCATTAGAAATAATTGCCCGCACCAGATCGTTTTCTGATCATGTTGTAATTTTTGGTGATGATGAACACAATCAAACGAACTTCTATGCGATGAGTTGGTATTGCGATTCATGGTATGATACCAGTGCATATGAATGGGATTTTTCTGACTTCATACCAAGTTATTATTTCGGTTGGGATACAGCTATAAATGAAACGGATATGGTTGTCACATACTATTTTGGGTGGGAATCAAATCATTTTCTAAATGGGATGCCTTATTCGGTTATTGAATATTATTCTGAATGGGATCCAGAGTTTTACGCAGCTAATAATTTACACATAATTGTTGAATACTATACCAGTTGGGAAGAAAATTTTCCATATGTTGATAAGTTCCCTCCAATTGTAGAATACTACTTCGGATGGGTTCAAGGTTATTATCCGGACAAAGTATTCAATACAGTTATTAATGAATATTATTTCGGTTGGGAACCGGGACAAATCCCTGATGAGGGTTTACGTATCATTAATGAATATTATTTCGGCTGGGAACCGGGACAAATCCCTGATGAGGGTTTACGTATCATTAATGAATATTATTTCGGCTGGGAGCCGGGACAAATCCCTGATGAGGGTTCACGTATCATTATTGAATATTATTTCGGCTGGGAACCGGGACAAATCCCTGATGAGGGTTCACGTACCATTATTGAGTATTACTTCGGCTGGGAACCGGGACAAATCCCTGATGAGGGTTCACGTACCATTATTGAGTATTACTTCGGCTGGGAACCGGGACAAATCCCTGATGAAGGTTCACGTACCATTATTGAGTATTACTTCGGCTGGGAACTGGGGTCAATCCATGATGAAGGTTCACGTACCATTACTGAGTATTATTTCGGTTGGGAATCGGATTATTATATAGAATGTATACTGAATATTATCATTGAATATTATTTCGGTTGGGAAGAAGGTTCGCCATATCATGGCGAATTGATGCCAATTATTGAATATTACTTCGGATGGATTCCGGGTTATCATCCGGATGACGTATTCTATACAATTATTGAATATTATTTCGGTTGGGATCAATACAATCATCCTGATGATATATTTTATACCATTGTAAAATATTATTTTGGTTGGACACCGGAATATTTTCCGGAAGATGAAGCATCGGTTATTATTGAGTATTACTTCGGTTGGACACCGGAGTACCTTCCGGAAGATGAAACGCTGATGATTGTTGAGTATTATTTGGGCCGAACATTAAATTATGATTCTGCCAATGAAACACCCGTGACACATGAACAACCTTTTGATTGGGAAGAAAATCCCAATAACTACCATTACAAGAACGACCTCTACGATGAAGAGGTTGTTTTTGTAATGCCCGACAACACGGCAACATTAAATCTGTCCATAGCGGCATTGGCACCAACTTCAAATGCATCAATGATAACAGTCACGGTGACATCCAATCGAACATGGAATGTGACCAGTGATTCGATTTCATGGTTGACGGTTTCAAACTTTCAACCACTAAACCGCAATGGCAATGGCTCTTTTAGAATTAATGTTACTGCGAATACAGGAACAGCAGCAAGAATAGGCAGGATAACTGTTACGGCACCCGGCGCACAAACACGTATCATTGTTGTAACACAGGCGGCTCCGCCGGCGGCGCTCTCTGTATCGCTGTCTGCTTGGAGTCCGACGTCTGCCGCCAGCTTTGCGGTAGTCAATGTACTGTCAAATAGGACATGGAACGCAACCAGCAATGCATCTTCATGGCTAACTGTATCAAATTTTCAACCTGCAAACCGCACAGGAAATGGCTCGTTCAGAATCAATGTGACTGCAAATACAACATTAGGTTCGCGCACAGGAACAATTACAATTACGGCGCCCGGCGCACCGACACGCACAATAACGGTAACACAATCAGTTGCACCGGCAACGCTTTCAATATCCAACAGCAGCTGGAGTCCAACGGCAGCCTCAAGCGCATCAACAATCAATGTAATTTCAAACAGAACATGGAATGCCACCAGCGACAACATTTCATGGTTGACTGTATCAAATTTTCAACCTGCAAATCGTACAGGCAATGGTTCTTTCACAATTAATGCCACTGCGAATATTGGGACAACATCAAGAACCGGCAGAATAACAGTCACAGCACCGGGTGCACCAACGCGCACCATAACTGTGACGCAAGCAGTTGCACCACCATCACTCAATATATCACAAACAACATGGAATCCCACTTCCGGCGCAAGTGCGGCGACAATTAATGTAACTTCCAACCGCACATGGAATGCTACCAGTAATGCAACATCATGGCTGACGGTTTCTAATTTTACACCAACAAACCGCACCGGAAACGGCTCTTTTAAAATCAATGCAACAACAAATACAGGCACAAACGAGAGATCCGGAACAATAACAGTTACAGCACCCGGCACATCAACACGATTTATCATGGTAACGCAGCCCGCAGCGCCGGCAACGCTCAACATATCACAAACAGCGTGGAATCCTACCTCCGGCGCAAGTGCTGCTACGATTAATGTAACTTCAAACAGAACATGGAATGCTACCAGCGATGCATCTTGGCTAACGGTTTCAAACTTTCAGCCAACAAATCGTACAGGAAACGGCTCTTTTCGAATTAATACAACAACAAATAATGGCGCGTCCACAAGAACCGGCCGGATCACGGTTTCAGCACCGGGTGCACCGACGCATATTATTACAGTGATACAAGCGGTCGCGCCGCCAACACTAACGGTATCGCAAACCACATGGAACCCAACAGCGTCCATAAGCACCGCAACAATCAGTGTTAATTCGAACAGAACATGGAATGCAACCAGTGATGCGACAACATGGTTGACCGTTTCAAATTTTCAGCCGGCAAACCGCACAGGCAATGGTGCATTTGTAATAAATACAACAGCAAACACCGGAACAGCCGCTAGAACCGGCAGGATCACGGTTTCAGCACCGGGCGCACCAACGCATATTATTACAGTGACACAAGCCGTTGCACCGGCAACACTCAACATATCACAAACAATGTGGACGTCCACTTCCGACGCAAGCGCAGCAACAATTAATGTTACTTCCAACCGTACATGGAATGCTACCAGCAATGCAACATCATGGCTAACGGTATCAAACTTCCAACCAACAAACCGTACAGGCAACGGTTCTTTTAGAATTAATACAACAATAAATACAGGAACAAATGCAAGATCCGGAACAATCACTGTTACAGCACCCGGAGCACCAACACATTCAATAACAGTAGTACAAATCGCCGCGCCGGTGACACTGACAATTTCTCAAACCACGTGGAATCCTACGGCAATGGAGAGTTTCGCGACAATTAATGTCATTTCAAACAGAACATGGAATGTCACCAGCGATGCAACATCATGGTTAACCGTTTCAAACTTCCAACCAACAAACCATACAGGCAATGGTTCATTTAGAATTAACGCAACAGAAAACACAACAAATGCTTCGCGTACAGGAACCATAACGGTCACTGCACCGAACGCACCAACACGCACCATAACCGTAACACAAGCCTTCGCACCGGCGATGCTTGCGCTGTCTCGAATCACGTGGAATCCTACGTCAACAGCAAGTTTCGCGACGGTTAATGTCATTTCTAACCGAACATGGAACGCTACCAGCAATGCAACATCATGGCTAACGGTTTCTAATTTTCAACCGACAAGTCGTACAGGCAGTGGTTCGTTTATAATTAATGCGACAGAAAATACAACGCTTGATTCAAGAACAGGAACGATAACCGTCACTGCACCGGGTGCACCAACGCGCACCATCACCGTGACACAATCTATTGCACCGGCGACACTTACGATATCTCAAACCACGTGGAATCCGACAGCGGCAGCAGGTTTTGCGACAATCAATGTAACTTCTAATCGAACATGGAATGCAACCAGTAACGCAACATCATGGCTAACAATTTCTAATTTTCAGCCGACAAACCGTACAGGAAACGGATCCTTTAGAATTAATGCAACGGCGAACACCGAAACAAGTACAAGAACTGGAACGATAACGGTTACCGCTCCCGGCGCATCAACACGATTTATCACGGTAACGCAACTCGCCGCACCGGCAACGCTTACGATATCGCAAACCACATGGAATCCGACAGCAACAGCAAGTTTTGCGACCATTAATGTTATTTCTAACCAAACATGGAATGCTACCAGTAATGCAACGTCATGGTTAACGGTCTCTAACTTCCAACCGACAAATCGTACAGGTAACGGATCATTTAGAATTAATGTGACAGAAAACACGACGCTTAATTCAAGAACAGGAACAATAACAGTCACTGCACCAGGTGCACCAACACGAACCATAACTGTGACGCAAGCCGTTGCACCGGCGACACTCACAATATCTCAAACAATATGGAGTCCGGTAGCAACAGAGAGTTTTGCGACCATTAATGTCATTTCTAACCGAACATGGAATGCGACCAGTAATGCAACATCCTGGCTAACGGTTTCTAACTTCCAGCCAACAAACCGTACAGGCAACGGCTCATTTAGAATTCATGCGACAGAAAACACCGTGCTTGGTTCGCGGACAGGAACAATAACCGTTACGGCACCGGGCGCACCAACGCGCATCATAACTGTGACACAATCTGTTGCACCGGCGACACTCACAATATCTCAAACCACATGGAATCCGATAGCAACAGAAAGTTTTGCAACTATTAATGTAAGTTCAAACCGAACATGGAATGCGACCAGTAATGCAACATCTTGGCTGACTATTTCTAATTTTCACCCGACAAACCGTACAGGAAACGGATCTTTCAGAATTCATGCAACAGCAAACACAACCAACGCTTCGCGGACAGGGACAATAACCGTCACCGCACCGGGTGCACCAACACAAACAATAGTCGTGACACAAGCCGTCGCACCGGCGCTGCTTGCCATATCTCAAATCACATGGAGTCCAACAGCGGGCGTAAGTTCCGCCATAATCAATGTCCATTCTAACCGAACATGGAATGCAACCAGTAATGCAATATCCTGGTTAACTGTTTCTAATTTTCAACCGACAAACCGTACAGGAAGCGGATCTTTTATGATCAATGCCACTGCAAATACCGGAACAACTAGAACCGGCACAATAACGGTCACGGCACCGGGCGCACCAACGCGTACCATAAACGTAACACAATCTGCGACACCGGGAACCCTCACAATATCTCAAACCACGTGGAACCCTACAGCATCGGCAAGTTCTGCAACTATTAATGTACAATCAAACAGAACATGGAATGCAGTCAGTAACAATGCAACATGGCTAACGGTATCCGACTTCCAACCGGCCAACCGTACAGGAAACGGATCTTTCAGAATTCATGCAACAACAAATACTGAATCATCGGCCAGAATTGGAACCATAACTGTTACGACCCCGGGCGCACCAACGCACACCATAACCGTAACACAAGCCGCCGCACCTGCGTCACTTGTCCTATCTCAGACCACATGGAACCCCAACGCGGCGGCAAGTGTCATAACGATTCATGTAAATTCAAACAGAACCTGGAATGCGGTCAGTAACAACACAACATGGCTAACAATTTCAGACTTCCAACCAGCAAACCGCACAGGCAACGGATCGTTTATAATTAGCGCAACAGAGAACACAACCCATGCTTCACGAACAGGAGTAATAACGATCACCGCACCAGGGGCACCAACGCGAACAATAACCGTAACACAAGCAACTGCACCTGCGACACTCACGATATCCCAAACCACATGGAATCCAACGGCGGCATCAGGCGTTAATACAATTAATGTAAATTCAAACAGAACCTGGGATGCAATCAGCAACAACACATCATGGTTAACGGTTTCAAACTTTCAACCAACAAACCGTACAGGAAATGGATCGTTTAGAATCAATGTCACCGCAAATATCGGAACAACAAGAACCGGCACCATAACAATCACAGCACCGGGCGCACAAACACGCACCATAACCGTAACACAAGCCGCGGCATCTGCAGCACTGACAATCTCTCAAACCACGTGGAATCCAACGGCGGCGGCAAGTTCAGCAACAATTCATGTAACTTCAAATAGGACATGGAACGCAACCAGCAACGCGACGTCCTGGTTGACTGTTTCCCATTTTCAACCGGCAAATCGCACCGGTAATGGGTCGTTTATGATCAATACGACAACAAATACTGGATTGTCAGCCCGAATTGGTACTATAACCGTTACAGCACCGAATGCGCCCTCACAAATCATCACGGTCACTCAATCAATAGGAGGCACAACGACGCTGATTATTTCACAACATTCGTGGACACCGACTGCTGCAGCCGGTCAAGCAACGATAAATGTTACGTCAAACGGAACATGGAATGCGATAAGCAATGCAAGTTCATGGCTGACAGTATCCAACTTCCAACCCATCAATCGCACCGGAAATGGTTCATTTAGAATCAATGTAACAGCCAACACCGGATCAAGCATGAGAACCGGAACAATCACTGTCACAGCACCCAATGCACCAACCCAAACGATCACTGTAAATCAATCATTCGGATATTCAATCATACTAAATCCGAATGGAGGGTTTGTTTCACCACCGGCTGTTATGGTTCCTCCAGGCAATACCATCGGGAATTTGCCAACGCCATCAAGACCTGGTCACAGTTTTGTTGGTTGGTTTGATGCTCACGTCGGCGGTTCACAAATATTCTCTTCGCATATTATGCCCCATAATAATCTAACCTTGTTTGCGCGATGGACGGTCAGGGCGACTTTAAATCCAAACGGTGGTATAATATCTCCCGCATATTTAACAAAAACAGGTGGTTCAAATATGGGAAACCTCCCGGCACCAACAAGACGAGGTCATGTTTTTGACGGATGGTTTGCGTCTTTTAATGGAAGATATCTTGTTACGCCAGGCACCATTGTCCCCAATACCGATTTTGTTTTATATGCACGATGGAGCCTCATTTGGCATTCAGATGCAGACCATGTCGGTTTTTGGCCGGGTGCAATAACGGTCAGTGCCACACCTACCATAAGAGGTATAGTTCCGGATGTGTTCAACCTTGACGCAAGACTCAATGAATCCCGCATCATATGGCAAAATGCGCTGGGCGTGCCGATTGGCACAGCATCGCATGCAATAGCGCATATTTCGGTTTATGGAGGGTCTTTAAGTGAGATGCAAATTGAAAGTAGAGATGATGGCGAATGGGCAGGTCTTGCTATTCCGCCAACGCGGACTTCAGCGGGTACCATCACCGTCAACGGCAGAACAAAGACCGTGCATAGATATTCCGGACAATCCCGTATCTTTATCACATACGCGCTTGATGATGGCATCAACGATGTTATTCATTGGCCTTCCGGCATGGTACGTGGAATAACAGTACATGAATTGGGACACGCACTGGGATGGAGCGGACATGCACCAAACAGAGAAGACGTTATGTATGCTACACTTCAATGGGAAGCACAAGGTGTGCTTTCCGAAAATGAAATACGACACTTGCGACAAATATATGAGATTTTTAGACGCTAATTAAAAAGGAGTACATCATGAAAAATTTATTATATTGTGTTATATTCTTTGTGATTATTTTTACTTTCGCTTCATGCGGAGCGGAGGAAACACCCATCACCCCAACAAACCCATCGTCAAACGCGCCTCAACCATCCATTGTTTATTTTACTTTTGAAGAAGCTCTCCAACGCTTGGCAACCGATGTCGTTATTGCACAATACGCCGGACACCGTCCCTTTGGCGAACACCTGACAGAATTTGAGTTCCATGTCACAAGCCGGATATTGGGCAATGCCGCAGATGTTGTTTTTGTATATGCCACCAATAATTACACATCCATTATAGGGGGTGGAAACACAAGATACAACCGCAGCACAATGATGTTTACAAGAGGAACACATTATATATTGCCCCTTCAGAGATTGCGTGGCGCAACAAGAAACACACATGATGATGGATTTTTGTTTGTGCGAAATATTGTTATAAATTATGAAAATCCATCACTAAGCACCATGTACAATGAAGCAATCGCACTCCATGCGAGCGAAATCAATTTTAATGACACTGCATTAACACAAAATCAAATCGTTTCGTTTATACAAAACAAAACGAGGAACAATCCTCCAGCGAGAGAACACATTCGCTCAACAGATATTGTTGACATCATTACTGGATCACCCTATGTTTTACTGGTAGAAATAAACGAACCAAGGAGTCTCGCTCATACACAAGCAACAAGGGATTGGCGAGAAACTGATATTTTTTATGTGACGGTCGTGAATTCGTTAAAAGGAGATCTTGATATTGGGTCTAGCATTGTTAATGAATTCTTTGCATATACTGTACAGACAGGAGAGAGACACATCATCGCCGTAGAACGGTTGACAACAGGAAGCACCACTTTTATGTTTACATCAAGAAATAGTTTGTTTGATATGCGTCAATTGGATGAAATTATGCATATTTTAGAATCTCAAAATTAAAAATTCATATAAACTTGAGGGGGTGGGTATCATTTATATAAAGAGAATCATGTGCTTTGTCATGTTCGCCGTGTTTATCTTCGTTTTCGCCTCATGCGGAACGGAAGAAACAGCACCCCGAGCAAACACGCAGCCATCAAGTCCCGTCCATGGATCCATTGTTTATCTTACTTTTGAAGAAGCCCTCCAACGTTTGGCAACCGATGTTGTTATTGCACAATATGCCGGACGCCGCCCCTTTGGCGAACACTTGACAGAATTTGAATTCCATGTCACAGACCGGATATTGGGCAATGCCGCAGATGTTGTTTTTGTGTATGCCACCAATAATTATGCATCCATTATGGGAGGGAGTAACACAAGATATAACCGAAGCACCGCCGTGTTTACAAGAGGAACACATTATATATTACCTCTTCAACGATTAGAAGGCGCAATGCTGAACACACATGATGATGGATTTTTGTTTGTACGAAATATTGTTATAAATTATGAAAGTCCATCACTAAGCACCATGTATAATGAAGAAATCGCATTACATGCAAGCGAAATCAATTTTAATGATTCTACTCTAACACAAAATCAAATTATTTCTTTCATACAAAGCAAAACAGTAAACAATCGCACGGCGAGAGAACACATTCGTTCGACGGACATTGTTGATATTATTACCGGATCACCCTATGTTTTAATTGTTGATGTCGGCAGACCCAGTAGGTTGGTTAGCGCACAAGCCACCAGAGATTGGATGGAAACCGACATCTACTTTGTTACTGTTGTTCAATCACTAAAAGGTGATATTGACGCTATCGACGATATACTCGTTGTATTTTTTGCATATACAGTTCAAACAGGTGAACGCCATATTGTGGCGGTTGAACAATTAACACCCGGAAGCTCCACGTTCACGTTCACATCAAGAAACAGTTTGTTTGATGTGCGTCAATTGGATGAAATTTTGTATATCTTAGATTCACAATATGAATCCTAAGAATATAAAAAACATAAAAAGCTTGACATAAAATAAAAATCTGTTATCATTGTTTATGACAACTTCATATCATCAAGAGTGGTGGAGGGACCAGGGCCCTGTGAAACCCGGCAACCGGCAGATATGCGCGGTGCCAATTCCCCCTAATGGTTTGCAAACATTAGGAAGATGAGCGGATTTATAACAATAACCGACAAACATTAGCCCTGGATTCAGGGCTGTTTTTATGTGCTTACGTTGCCGGAAACGCAAGTATATAAAAAAGAACACAACCGCAGGTTGTGTGAGATTGCCTGCACCGATGCAAAACATAAAACGTGTATAAATAAATGTTATATGAAACAGATCGTGACACATCTCGTCTTTATTCCTGGATTACACTAAAATAACACACGACTTGATTGAATGAAACAAAACATTAAAAACAGAAGGAGCAACACATTATGTATCTATTTACATCAGAATCAGTTACCGAAGGACATCCCGATAAGATTTGCGATCAAATTTCAGACGCAGTACTCGATGCGATCCTTGAACAAGACCCCCTGGCACGCGTGGCGTGCGAAACCCTTGCAACCACCGGCATGATCCTTGTATCCGGTGAAATCACCACCAATTGTTATGCAGACATTGAAAAAATCGCTCGTCAAGCCGTGCGTGAAATCGGCTACACCTCTGCGGATATGTGCTTTGATGCAGATACCTGTGCAATTCTTGTCACTGTGGGTGCACAATCACCCGACATCGCTCAAGGTGTTGACGATGCGATTGAAACACGTGAAACCGGCGCATCGGCAGACATCGGCGCAGGGGATCAAGGCATGATGTTTGGCTTTGCTTGTGATGAAACACCGGATTTGATGCCCATGCCCATCGACTTATCACACAAACTCGCACACAAGCTCGCAGAGGTGCGCAAGAATGGCACGGTTCCCTACCTCCGCCCGGACGGCAAAGCGCAGGTCACTGTACAATATGATGACAACCGCATTCCGGTAGGCGTGACCGCAGTGGTTGTGTCCACCCAGCATGCCGATCATATCTCAAACGAAACCATTCACGCAGACATCATGGAACATGTCATTAAAGCCGTCATCCCTGCGGAGTTTTTAAATGAAAACACAAAATACTACATCAATCCCACCGGCCGTTTCGTAATCGGCGGCCCTGTGGGTGATACCGGCCTCACCGGCCGCAAAATTATTGTAGATACCTATGGCGGTTATGCATCACATGGCGGCGGCGCATTCAGCGGCAAGGATCCGACCAAAGTGGATCGCTCCGCAGCATACATGGCACGTTACATCGCAAAAAATATCGTCGCCGCAGGCATTGCAAAAACCTGTGAAATCGAAGTAGCTTATGCCATCGGTGTGGCACATCCCGTATCGGTACATGTATCCACACGCGGCACCGGCATCATCTCCGATGAAAAGATCGTAGAACTGGTCAAAGAGCATTTTGACCTACGCCCTGCCGCCATCATCAACCATTTCGGATTAAGAAAACCGATCTACAAACAAACCGCAGCCTACGGCCATTTTGGAAGAAACACAAGAAACCTTCCATGGGAACAAACCGACATGGCAGCATCCTTAAAAGCAGCGGTGAAATAACATAAATTTTAATGATTCAAAAGGGTTGTTTATCGCAGCCCTTTTATCTTGCCATAAAACATCCAATGTATTAGAATCTAGTTCAAATAAAATGTGTTAAAAAGGGGATTGCCTCACGCGTGAAATATGTAATAAGAATTATGCCCCAGTTGGTAAAAATAATCAGCAGCACCATATCTTCGCATCATTATGAAAGATTTTACGATAATGCATATGACTATGGCATGATGGTGACATCATGAATATGCCGAATACATTATTAACGTGGTATGATGAACACAAGCGAAACTTGCCATGGCGTGCGGACAAACATCCGTACCATATATGGGTGTCTGAAATCATGGCACAACAAACACAAATTGCAACCTTGCTGCCGTATTATATAAAATTCATTGAAAAATTTCCGGATGTTTACGCGCTGGCAGATGCACCCATGGACGATGTTTTGCATGCTGTTGCCGGGATTGGGTATTACACCCGCTTTCATAATATGAAAAAAGCGGCACAAATGATTGTGCGTGATTTTAACGGAAACATCCCCAATACGGCGAAACAACTGCGCACCTTGCCGGGCATCGGCGATTACGCTGCCGGTGCGATTGCCAGCATCGCATTTGATGAAAAGATTCCCGCCATTGACGGCAATGTACTGCGTGTCATGGCACGTTTTGAACGCAACAAACACGACATTACCAAAACAAGCACAAAGCAGACGCTGACAAAACACCTCACCGCAATGATGCCGGAACGTGCGGGTGATTTTAATCAAGCCTTGATGGAGCTGGGTGCGCTGGTGTGCAAACCACAAAATCCTCTGTGTGACGCTTGCCCATTGGTCACAATGTGCAAGGGCATTGATATATGCAATGATCTTCCCTATAAACCGGCAAAGAAACCCGTTAAAGAGATGGACAAAACCGTTATTGTTTTATGCACTCAAGATGCAGTGTTCATGAGACAACGCACTGAAAAATTATTGCATGGCATGTGGGAATTTTATCATGTTGATAAAAAAATAACAGCCGATGCCGTTATGAAAAAATTAAACCATATGGATATTCAGTGCCGTCGCATAGAAAATCTGGGTGACGCCACGCATCGCTTCACCCATTTAAAATGGAACATGACCGGATATAAAGTCATAACAGACAATATCCCGGAACTTCAAGATTATGTGCTTATTCCATTGCATCAATTGTCCGGCATCGTCATGCCCATTGCATTAAAACATTATTATCAACAGCTCATGCCTTAATGTTATCGTCATTTCAAAGACTTATCATCATACTCAAAATTTTGAGTTTCCCCATTTTATAAAAGCAACATGTTGAAAGTGTTGATAAAAACAGGGATACAAATGATTCGCAAGATGAAATTAATCTAAAATAAAAGAGCAAAACCTGGCACAAAATTGATATAATT